>Ga0209443_1001013_pt1 | contig 18254 bp, 14 predicted proteins | sample LauGreBMM110DCMD_2_FD_187571 | JGI IMG/M metagenome (GOLD analysis project Ga0209443, IMG submission 187571) | Freshwater lake microbial communities from Lake Michigan, USA - Su13.BD.MM110.DCMD (SPAdes) (version 2) | ecosystem: Environmental > Aquatic > Freshwater > Lake | place: Lake Michigan... | reverse complement strand
TTTTTGAATTACCCAGCGACAGCCTCCCATCGCTAGTACTAGCACCAAAGTCAGCTGCAGCTCCGTATTCCATCCCAACCAGTAAAAGGCCCCTGTAAGGCCTGCTACTACAGTTACAAGAATGCCTACTGAGAGGACAAGCTTGTTTTGTCTGTAAAAAACTCTCCGAGGGGAATTACTCCCTTTGCTTTGCCTTGCATCCAACAGATGATCTAGGCTGTAAATGGTCCATACGGCAAGCCCTAGGAGAACAAAAATTGGCCATTCCAACTGCACATGAACAAGTTCTTGAAAAAAATACATGCTTGCCAGCGCCCCAAAGACAACATCCAAGGAAAGCCAAGAAAAAAGTAGTTTGAGTCGCAGGAGTTTAGGCATCGCCTAAATTTAAATCCATCGCAGCACAGTGCCCAATGTATTCTGGATTTTTAGGTAAGTTTTTCTACATTTAAACAAATTGACATCATAAAATCAATTTAGTTGACAATAAACCCCATCTCATGAAAACCTACTTCAGTCTTTTCGCACTTCTGCTGCTCCCATTTCTCGCCCTAGCGCAAGAACCTATCAAGGTTGCCTTTGTTGGCAACAGCATCACCGAAGGACCCGGCAGGGAAAATCCCAAATCCTATCCCTTGCAGGTAGGCACAATCCTTGGCGATGCCTACCTAGTGAAAAATTTTGGAGTGAGCGGACGTACACTTTTAAAAAAAGGAGATTTCCCCTACTGGAACGAGCCTCAATTCCAAGAAGTAAAAGATTTTCGTCCGGATGTCGTGCTGATCAAATTGGGAACCAACGACTCCAAACCTCAAAACTGGGCACATAAAGCGGAGTTTGTACAAGATTACCTAGATCTCATTGCCGAATTTAGGGACCACATGCCCAAGGATGGTAAAGTGTACGTGATCCTTCCGGTGCCCGTTACCCGCGAAAATTTTGGAATCAATCCGGAAATAATGAACAATGAGCAGCGACTCATGCTTTTTGAGATCATCCAGAAGTCAGGAGCTGAAGTCATCGATCTTTACACTCCCTTAATGGATCGACCAGAGTTATTGGCCGATGGAGTACATCCCAACGAAGAAGGGTGGGGAATCATGGCCCGCGTCATAAGCAGACGGATACGGATGTAATTCTTCTACGCCTAAAAACAAAAAACCACAGCCTTAACGAAAGCTGTGGTTTTTTAGTTTATGGGAGAAATTACTTTCCAGCAAGTGCATTGGCACCAGCCACAATCTCGAGAATTTCGTTGGTGATAGCTGCTTGACGCGTACGGTTGTACATCAGCTTAAGCTCCTTAAGGAGTTCGCCCGCATTTTCAGTAGCCTTATCCATGGCTGTCATTCGTGCTCCATGTTCTGAGGCATTGGATTCCAAAACAGCTTTGTAAAATTGAATTCTTAAAGAAATAGGGACCAATTCCTCAATGATGTAGGTACGTGAAGGCTCAAGCAAGTAGTCTGTTTCAGCGGTAGTTACGGCATCTGTCGCTGAAGCTGCCATAGGTAAAAACTGCTCTACACGAAGCTCCTGAGTTGCCACGTTCTTGAATTCATTGAAAACCAGAAATACTTGGTCGTAGTCACCTGCCAAAAACCCATCCATCGCAAACGAAGCAGCTTCCTTGACAGCCTCAAAACTTAGTTGTTGGAATACCCCAAAATAGGTGTCTACCAAGCGGTAATCCGATTTTTTATAGTATTCGTAGGACTTCTTTCCAATGGGTAGGATGGTGATTTCCGCACCAGAAAATTTTTGGTTGATGGCGATGTTGGTCGCCTTGATGATGTTGGTATTGAATGCGCCACAAAGTCCTTTATCTGAAGTTACAGGAACTAAAAGTACCTTCTTCATCTCACGCTTCACTGCAAAAACAATATCTTCATCCCCTTCAGCAGCGGAGGACACATTGTTGAGGATTGCAGTCAACTTTTGTGAATAAGGACGCATCTGAACGATTTTTTCTTGCGCTCTTCTCAACTTGGCAGCCGAAACCATTTTCATGGCTTTCGTGATCTGCTGCGTAGACATGACCGAGTTTATTCGTTGCTTTACTTCCTTAAGGTTAGCCATCAGAGATTGCTTTGTGCGTATAACAAGCCCTGCCAGCTAGCCGGCAGGGAATTAAATAGAATTACTTCGCGTATTTCGGTGCTAGTTCAGCAGCTGCAGTAGCAAGAATTTTGCCAGCACCGTCGATATCACCTTTTAGAATCAGTTGAATTGCTTCTGGATAAGAAGCCTCCAACAATAGGTAAAACTCCTTTTCAAAAGCTCTCGCTTTAGCAACAGGAACCAAATCCATCAGCCCTTTTGTAGATGCATAGATGATGGCAACCTGATTTGCTACGGAAACAGGCGCATACTGTGCTTGCTTCAAAATCTCCTGGTTACGACGTCCACGGTCAATCGTTCTTTTGGTCGAAGCATCAAGATCAGAACCAAACTTGGAGAAAGCTTCCAATTCTCGAAATTGTGCTTGGTCCAACTTCAAAGTACCTGCCACTTTCTTCATGGACTTGATTTGAGCATTACCTCCTACACGAGATACCGAGATACCTACGTTGATCGCAGGACGAATACCGGAGTTAAACAAGTTGGTCTCTAAGAATATCTGGCCATCAGTAATCGAAATTACGTTGGTTGGGATATAAGCAGAAACGTCACTTGCCTGGGTTTCGATGATTGGCAAAGCCGTCAAGGAACCCCCACCTTTTACCAAAGGACGGATAGAATCAGGGAGATCGTTCATCTGTTGTGCAATCGCATCAGACTGGTTGATTTTTGCAGCTCTTTCCAAAAGTCTAGAGTGCAAGTAGAATACGTCACCAGGATATGCTTCACGTCCTGGAGGTCTTCTCAAGAGTAGGGAAACCTCACGATAAGCTACAGCTTGTTTCGAAAGGTCATCGTAAATCACTAGGGCTGGGCGACCGGTGTCTCTAAAGAATTCACCGATTGCAGCACCAGTAAATGGAGCGAAGAATTGCATCGGCGCTGGCTCAGAAGCAGGGGCTGCTACTACCACTGTGTATGGGAGAGCTCCGCCTTTTTCAAGGGTAGCCACTACACCCGCTACAGTAGAAGCTTTTTGTCCGATAGCCACATAGATACAGAATACGGGCTCACCTTTATCGTAAAATTCACGTTGGTTAAGGATGGCGTCAATTACAACAGCAGTTTTACCTGTTTGACGGTCACCAATCACCAATTCACGCTGTCCACGTCCAATTGGGATCATCGCGTCAATGGATTTGATGCCCGTTTGAAGCGGCTCTGTTACAGGTTGACGGTAGATCACACCTGGAGCTTTTCTTTCCAAAGGCATTTCATACAGGTTGCCAGTGATTGGCCCCTTGCCATCGATAGGATTACCTAGGGTGTTGACCACTCGGCCCAACATGCCTTCACCGGCCATGATGGAAGCAATCTTTTTGGTTCGCTTGACGGTATCTCCTTCTTTTACTCCTTTGGAGTCTCCAAAAAGTACAGCACCCACGTTGTCCTCTTCGAGGTTGAGCACCATGGCCTTTAGGCCGTTTTCAAACTCCAACAATTCACCGGCCTGCGCCTTAGAAAGTCCATAGATACGGGCTACACCGTCCCCTACTTGGAGGACTGTTCCCACTTCTTCTAGTTCGGCTTCGGTTCTGGCACCAGAGAGTTGTTCTCTCAAAATTGCTGAAACTTCATCAGGTCTTACTTCTGCCATGATTGGATAAGGTTGTGTATTTTCGTTAAAACTGTTTTTCGTAATGATTTTGAGCAAACTGTATGCGTAGTGCATTGAGCTTGCTGCTGATGGATTCATCGAGCTGTCGGTCATTGACCTTGAGCACAAATCCTCCAATCAATGAAGGGTTAATCTTTTCTTCAAGTTGTACTTCCTTCATGCCACTAATCTGCTTCACTAAAGCCACCAACTGGTTGCGCTGCCCATCTGTAAGTGCAGTTGTAGTGGTGACTTCTGCCACCTGAATGGAACGGTACAAGTTGTACTGTGCAACGAACTCTTTGGCCACATCCAAGAGGATGTCTTCTCTGTTTTTTCTAGAAATAATTTGAAAAAAGGAAAGCGTCAAGGGGCTAGATCCTTTGGCAAAAAGTGCTTTTAGTACATTTAATTTTTTATCCGAGCTCAATACTGGATTTGAAAGTGCAAGGCCTAGCTCACGAGTGCTTTTACCCATCGCTGCTAAAGACTTAAAATCTTCAAAAACCCCTTCCAGCTGTCCTTTTTCTATGGACAAATCCAATATTGATTTGGCGTACCTGGAGGCAACTCGCTGGTTAGACATGCCGAATTAGTTAAGCTTAAGGTCTTTGATAAACTGGTCTACAAGCTCTACTTGAGCTTTGTCGTCCCCTAATTTCTTGCGGAGTAGCTTTTCAGTTACTTCCAAGGTCAATAAAGCAACCTGATTTTTCACTTCTGTCAAAGCTGCTTTCTTCTCTGTTTCAATTACCGCTTTGGCGGACGCAATCAACAGAGCTCCCTGCTTAGACGACTCGGATTTGGCAGCTTCAATCATTTTAAGAGAAGCCTCATGTGCTTTGCTCAAAATAACATCCCGCTCCAATCTAGCCTCCTGAAGTAGTTTTTCATTTTCTGCCTTCAAGTTGGCCATCTCGTTTCTAGCTTGCTCAGCTAACTTTAATGCGCCATCAATGCTGGCCTCACGTTCAGCCAAAGAGGCCAACATAGGCTTCCAAGCAAATTTGACTAGAATAAACAAAAGGGCTAAGAAGCCGAATAATTGCCAGAAAATCAGACCGGCACTAGGTATGATTAGATCCATAGTAGGGAGGATTAATTTCGTTATTATTCAAAAGAAAGGGATTGGCCTAGCGCCAATCCCTATTCATTTTGTCTTAGAAGAAGGCGATACCACCTGCGTTCAATGCAATCAGCAAACAAATTACTGCTGCAAACAGGGAAACCACCTCAATCAAGGCTGCAATGATAAGCATGGCAGTTTGGATCTTGCCAGCAGCCTCAGGCTGACGAGCAATAGCCTCCATAGCCGAGCCACCAATACGTCCGACACCAAGACCTGCGCCAATCGCAGCAAGTCCTGCACCGATACCAGCACCCATAAGTGCAAAACCGGCAGTCAATAAGATAGAAGTTAACATAAACATTGGTTTTATAAATTGAAGAAATAAATTACACTTTTAATGGTGATCGTCGTGCTCGTGTTCAGCTACCGCCCCGCCAATGTACATCGCAGAGAATAAGGTGAACACATAGGCTTGAATAGTAGCTACTAGCAACTCAATGATATTGATAGAGGCCACCATAATCGTAGATAGAATGCCGATGGAATAGGATTCAAAAATGAATACCAAGGCAATAAAGGATAGGATCACAATGTGTCCAGCTGTGATGGCGACGAATAATCTGACCATCAAGGCAAAGGGTTTGGTAAACAAACCAATAAATTCTACTACCACCATGATCGGCAATAGCGCAGTAGGTACTCCTGGAGTTGCAAAGACGTGCTTCCAATAGTTCTTGTTACCATTGACATTGACAATCACAAAAGTGATTATCGCCAGGGTAAAGGTCACCGCAATATTACCTGTAAGGTTAGCCGCTCCAGGAAGAAGCCCCAATAAGTTGCCTGTCCAAATAAAGAAAAACAAGGTCAAAAGGTAAGGAACAAATTTCTTGTACTTAGGTCCAATGGACTTGAGGGCAATTTCATCGCGCACAAAAATAACGATAGGTTCGACAAATGATGCCACCCCTTTAGGAGCTACTGCCCCATTTTTTTGGTAATGCCGAGCTGCTGAAATAGAGATGTATAGCACAAACGCAATCACCAAAAATAGCATTACCACATTCTTAGTAATAGAAAAATCAAGAATCGAAGCCCCATCTGCTCTTCCCAAATGATCGTGATCATCTATATAAATGCCATTATGGGCAAATTCCTTACTGAATTTGTGCGTTTTGGGATCTTGAAAATCGCTTGAATTGTAAAATTCAAACCCTCTATCCGAAGAATAAGTAATCACCGGTAGCGGCAAGGTAACGTGGGTATGACCTACCGTAACAAAATGCCATTCGTGTGAATCCTTGATGTGGTGCATGATGAACCCGGTGGGATCTTCTTTGCCTTCTTCCGCTTCCGTGCCAGCAGCAAAAGACAGTCCTGAGAAATTCAGTAAAATCACTGAAAATAAAAGACTTAGTACCAGAAATTTGCGCGTCATTTACTCGTTTTTTATAAAAGCTACTTTGAATTCGGGCGCAAGTTAGAAATAAAGGAGTAGATATCAAAAATCAGGTAGGACAAAAAGATTAGAAAAGAATTGACAATAAACAGAATAATATTTTCCGTTTTAAGGAAAGTGAATAGGCCAATAAACCCTAAAAAACTTAGAATACGAATGAGCATTCCGAGTAACTTGATTTGCATAAAATTTTCTGAAGATTGAGAATTCAACCAGTTCGTCATCAACCCAAGTAGGTAGTAGAGCCCCGCGATGAATCCAAAAATAACCCAGATATCATCATGGACCATCTGAGGCAATAAAACACGGACGGCAAGTACAATACCTGCCACCAAAAGTGAAAAAAATAAATACCGAAGGTGAAGGGAGGCGGGAAGTTTCATAGGGCTAAAGAAAGGTTTAAAATTACCTCAAATTTAGTAAATCGCCTACTTTTCCTGACGCATCGCTATCCATAACGAGTAAAAAGCTAAGATGGCCCCGCTAAAAGAACAAAGTAGCAGCCACAAAGGAAATTTCATTCCCGATCGCTGCTGTATCCACCAGCCTAAAGCTGTTCCTCCACCAATTAGCACAAAAAGCTGAAATGACAAACCCATGAACTTATACCAGGTAGGTTGGGGCTCTTTAGACGGCTTATTGGCATTGCTGGAAGACATAGTTCAAAGATAGACGAATCTCTTTGGAAGAATTCCTCAGCACCTAAAGAATAATACCTTCCCTCCATCGTTCGGTAAGTGGTGCAAAAGCCCTAATTTGGTAGCTTGAATTGCATTAACAACCCATGCGGAAACAAGTAAGGTATGTATTAGGTCTGGTGGTAATTTTTTTGGCGGCTTGCTCCTCCCAGCGAAATACCTTTACCAACCGTGCTTTCCACAACCTTTCATCCCACTACAACGCCTATTTTCTGGCAGATACCAAAATCAAAGCTGCAGAAAATGAGGTAATTGAAAATTACAAGGAGGACTACACACAAATTCTCCCCGTATTTATTCCCATTGATTCCGCTACCATCCAAAAAAACAAAGTTTCCCTAGATTCCGCTAGGGAGCTATCCTCCAAAGCCATCGACTGGCATCGGATTTCAAAGTGGGTGGACGATAGCTATTACTTAATTGGAAAGATTGACTACCTCCAAGCACGTGTAGATGATGCCAAAAACACCTTCCGCTATGTCAATAGCCAAAGTAAGGACAAGGACCTGCGACACAAAGCGCTAATCAGCCTTCTCCACGGCTACATCGATCAGGATGCAGTAGAGGAGGCCAACTTTACCATCGATTACCTGTCCAAAGAAACGGACATCAACAGAGACAATACCTTCGACTTGTACAAAACCCTCGCCTATTATTATGAAAAAAGGGCAGATCAGAATGGGGTAATCGGAGCCCTAGACCGCGCTTTAAACTATACTTCAGATAAAAAAGAACGCTCCAGACTCTACTTTATTCTGGCGCAACGGTACCAGAGGGAAGGTTTAGATGCACTCGCGTTTGATTATTTTCAAAAATCCTTGGAAGGAAACCCCGCCTACGAACGCTCCTTTTTTGCCACCCTTTTTGCACAGCAAGTGGCCGAACTAAATGCCTCAAAGGATCTGAAAAAAGTTCGAAACTATTACGAAAACCTTTACAAGGATTCAAAAAATAAAGACCTCAAAGATGTCGTGATTTTTGAAAGAGCCTTGTTTGAAGAAAAACAAAACGACATCCCCTTAACCCTCGAACTTTTGCATCAAGCGGCAAAGGAACCAGGTTCAATCCCTAGAGTGAAGGGCTACATCTACCAAAAGCTTGCAGAAATCAAGCTCGATCAATTTAAAGACTACCGAGCCACCAAATACTACCTAGACAGCGCATTGAGTTTCATCCAGGCCGAAGATCCTGTGGTCCAACAGCTCAAGGAAAAAAAGGCGAGTTTGGACACCTATGTCTTCCATTTCGAGCGAATCGACAAAAATGACAGTTTGATCCAGCTGGCATCCCTGCCCAAGGAAGAGCAAGTACTCAGAGTTCAAGAATTTATTAGCAGCGAAAAGCAACGCCTAGCTGATTTAAAAAAAGAGGATGTTCCAACGAAGTCCACCTCGATTTTTGATAATTTATTAGCCTTTGGAGATACAGGAAACGAATCTACTTTTTACTTTGGGAATGGTGCCGCTCTCCAGCAAGGGGCTATTGAGTTTGTCCGCACCTGGGGCAACCGTCCCCTGCAGGACAATTGGAGACGGAAAGCAGCCCTATTCCAGAGCAGTACACAACCCGAACCTCTTTCATCAGCGGCAGCAACAGGAGCAGAAGCTCCTTCTGATTCTACAGGTCTCCCCTCCCTAGAGACCTTGCTCGCTTCAATCCCCAAGAGCCCTGCGCAACTGGAACAAGCAAACTCAGACCTAGAGGAATCCTACTTCGAAATGGGGAAAGTTCTATTTTTTCAATTAAAGGAGCCGCAACGGAGTGGGCAATACCTCGATCAACTTATTCAAAAGTATCCGAAAACCGTAAAAAAACCAGAGGCCTATTACCTGCTCTATTTAGGCCAAAAAGAGTTGATGCGCAATGCTGATACCTATGCCCAACTTCTAAATATTGAATTTCCCGAATCCCCTTACACCTTCTCGGTGAACAATCCGCAGGCTGGAGCAGGGAATAAAGGATCCTTGGAATCAGCAAAAGGATATGAGCAGGCTTACGAAGCCTACTATTCTGGGAATTATTCCCAAGCGAGGGAGTTGATTTTTGCCACCCTAGAAAAATATCCCCTAACCCGCAACACGGAAAAACTCCTACTGCTCAATGCCATGGTCACTGGCAAGCAGGAAAGTAGGGAACAATTCAAATTCAAACTCGAGGAGTTTATCCAAAACGCAAAAGAGCCCGAGTTGATCACGTTAGCCAAAGCCATGCTTCAGCCACTGCTGACCTCTGAAGAACTAGCCGCTAAAGCAAGTCCCTTGGATGTAGTGAAGGAAAATCCTGTCACAGAAAATGATGAGTCCAAGGAAAAAGTTTCAGAAACAGGGGTAAAGGAAAGCCCTTACAAGGCTACTGATGATCAAACCCATATATTTGTCGTGGCCTTGACTCCTGCTGAGGTAGAAACGGCCAAGAATTTGCTTGGAGATCTAGAAGCATTCCATACCCAGTCCTTCGGAAATGCCAGGCTGCGAACAGGAAATATGAATTTGAGTGCACAATTATCGATTTTCATCATCAGCCCTTTCTCCAATGCAGAGAAAGCCATGAACTATTTGAAAATCTATCAGGAAAAATTCACTTCGATTGGACTGAAGGAAGAAGTAAAAGCGAATTCTTTCTTTATTTCAATAGAAAACTTCCAGGTTTTAAATAAAACCAAAGACCTGGAAGAATACCTACAATTCTTTACCTCTACCTACAGATAAGTTATGGTTAAACCTGGTCCTTTCACCCAAGAAAATTGGGCATCCAAAACAATAAATTATTTGTGGAAGGCCTTTTTGGGAGGCTTGGTCTTTTTTGTTCTTTTTGTCTGGATGGTCAGCCTCAACTTTCTTGGATTATTTGGGACGCTACCAGATTTCAAGGCCCTAGAAAATCCTGATAGCCAATTAGCCTCAGAGCTGTATTCCGCAGACGGGTTGCTTTTAGGAACCTTTGCTCGAGAAAATCGAAGCCCAGTTTCCTATGAAGAACTAGCTCCCAATTTGGTGCAAGCCTTGATTGCAACAGAGGACGAGCGCTTTGAAGAACACTCTGGCATTGACCTTCAGGCAATGCTTCGCGTATTTGTTAAATCCATTATCCTTCGCCAAGATTCAGGTGGAGGTTCCACCCTGAGTCAGCAAACCGCCAAAAACCTATTCAAAACTAGAACAGATGCTAGCTCTGGATTTTTAAGCAATATTCCAGGCCTTCGGATGCTTATCGTAAAAACTAAGGAGTGGATCGTAGCCACTCAGCTAGAGCGATCGTACACCAAAAACGAAATCCTTACCCTTTACTTGGATACTTCAGAATTTGGGTCAAACGCCTTTGGAATAAAAACTGCATCAAAAACCTTTTTTAATAAGTTACCCAATGACCTTGCCATTCAAGAATCTGCAGTTTTGGTGGGCTTATTCAAAGCGCCAACCTACTATAGCCCGGTTTTTAACCCTGAAAATTCCCTGAGAAGACGGAATACAGTACTCTCTCAAATGTTGAAAAATGAATTTCTAACCAAAGCCGAATACGATTCCATCTCGCTGCTACCCATAGTTCTTGATTACCAAGTTCAAAATCAAAATCAAGGCTTGGCAACTTATTTTAGAGAAATAGTAAAAGCAGATCTAATCAAATGGTCAAAGGAAAATTTGAAATCTGATGGAAGTGCCTATGACCTTTTTGGGGATGGACTGAAGATCTATGTGACCATCGATAGTCGCATGCAGCGCTACGCGGAAGAATCCATGGAAGAGCACATGAAAGAACTCCAAAAAGCATTTTTTAAAGAAATGGGAACAAGAGAACCCTGGATCAATGAAAGCTACCAGGTGATCCCAAACTTTATCGAAACTGCGGTGAAACGCACGGAAGCATACCGCCTCCTGAAGCAGAGGTATGGGAATCGAACAGACTCAATCGAGTTTAAACTGAATGAAAAGAAGAAAATGAGAATTTTCTCTTGGGAGGGTGAGCGCGACACGCTAATGAGTACCATGGATTCCATGAAGTATTACAAAAAATTCTTACAAACAGGGATGATGACCATGGATCCTGCCTCTGGCCATATCAAAGCTTGGGTGGGAGGCATTGATCACAAGTACTTTAAATTTGACCATGTGAAGCAAGGGAAAAGACAACCTGGATCCACATTCAAACCATTCGTATACGCGGCAGCTATAGAAAATGGATATAGCCCCTGCTATTCAGTAGTCGATCAGCCCGTAGAAGTATACATTCCTGGGCAGCCAGCTTGGAGTCCTGCAAACTCAGACGGAAAGTTCTCCAATGAGCGAATGACGATTCGAAAAGCCATGGCACAGTCGGTCAACTCTGTTACCGCCTACATGATGAAAAAATTGAGTCCATTGATTGTCATTGAAACAGCAAGACGTCTGGGCATTACCAGTGATCTTGAAGAAGTTCCTTCCTTAGCCCTAGGTGTGAATGATGTAACCGTATTCGAAATGGTGGGTGCTTTTGGAACTTTTGTCAATAAGGGCGAGCATATCACTCCCTATTACATCGATCGTATTGAAGACAAGAATGGAAATTTAATCCATCAATTTACCCCAAAGAAAAAGCCAGCAATGAGTGAAGAACATGCCTACCTGATGACCTATATGCTTAGAGGAGGATTTGAGGAATCCGCGGGCACCAGTCAGGGCGTATCAAGTTCCATTCGCGAAGGCAATGAGCTAGGTGGTAAAACAGGCACCACTCAAAATGGATCCGATGGATGGTACATGGGAATCAGTAAAGATTTAGTTTCTGGCATTTGGGTAGGCGGGGATGACCGGGCCATCCACTTCCGAAGCTGGGCCTCTGGTCAAGGCGCCAAAACTGCTCGCCCCATTTGGGCAAAGTTTATGGCCAAAGTTTATGAAGATTCTCAATTGGGCTATACCAAAGGACCATTCCCAAGGCCAGAACGGCCATTAAGTATTGAGATTGATTGTGATAAATACGAGTTTGATAGCCAACAGAATGCTGGCTTTGACTACGACGCCAAAAAAAATGATTTTTAACTTCGGATCAATCTGGACAAAAACAGCCTACTTGTTAGGCTGTTTTTTTTAATTTTATCCCATGCTGTCCTCCTCATTTCTGCCAGAAGATCACCACTCCTTACCGGATCAGCCAGGAGTGTATAAGTATTACAATACAGAGCAGGAATTGATTTATGTAGGAAAGGCCAAAAGCCTGAAAAAAAGGGTAAGCAGCTACTTCAATAAAAATAGTGGCATCAATCTCAAAACGAGGCGAATGGTCAAAGAAATCGCCAAAATTGAGATCACTCTGGTCAACACAGAATTGGATGCGCTCCTGCTTGAAAACAACCTGATCAAAAAAGCCCAGCCCAAATACAACATCCTTCTTCGGGATGACAAGACCTACCCGTATTTAATCCTCACCAAGGAAAGCTTCCCCAGACTTTTTCCCACCCGCAAATACATCCCAAAAAGAGGAACTTACTTCGGCCCTTTTGCAAGTGTAAAGGCCATGAATAACGTCCTCGATCTGATACGAGAGCTATTTACCATTCGCACCTGTAGCTTGGACCTTTCGTATCTCAAGATCCAGGAACAGAAATACAAGGTTTGCCTAGAATACCATATCGGCAATTGCCAAGGGCCATGCGTGGGCAAGCAGATCGAAGCAGACTACCTAGCAGATCTAGAACAGGCCAAACACATCCTCAAAGGCAACCTAGCACCCGCCAAGACCCACTTCAAGCAACGCATGGAGATTCTGGCAGAAAAGCTGGCATTTGAACAAGCGCAACAAGTCAAAAACAAGTTGGATCTCCTTGAAAAGTACCAGGCCAGGTCCCTCATCACCAATCCAAGCATCGCCAATTTGGATGTATGTACCTTGGTAGCCGATGAGAAAACTGCCTATGTCAACTACATGCGCGTGAAAAATGGAGCCATGATCACCTCCAAAAATGTGGAACTAAAAAAACGCTTGGATGAATCTGAGCAAGAGCTTTTAGTCACCGCTTTAATCCGACTTCAGGATCAGTTCCAAAGTGATGCAGAGGAAATACTGGTCAACCTAGAGCTCGAGCCCATTGAAGGACTAAACCTAAGCGTCCCTAAAATTGGCGACAAGAAAAAACTGATTGACTTGTCCCTCAAGAATGCCCTGTATTACAAAAAAGAGAAAGCACTGCTTCAAGGGCTCAATCAAGACAAAAAGGACAGGGTAATCCGCCAACTTCAGCAGGACCTAAGTCTTCTAGATATCCCCGACCATATCGAGTGCTTTGACAATTCCAACATCCAAGGAACGAATCCTGTAGCCAGTATGGTCTGCTTTAAGCAAGGCAAACCCGCCACCAAGGAGTACCGGCACTACCATGTCAAAACAGTCGAAGGTCCGAATGACTTTGCGAGCATGAAGGAGATTGTAGGGCGGCGCTACAAGCGGCTACTCGAAGAAGGAATTCCCCTTCCAAAACTCGTCGTAATCGATGGAGGCAAGGGCCAATTATCCTCTGCGGTGGAAGCTTTACAGGAGCTAGGGATTTATGGAAAGATGCCCATTATTGGGATTGCGAAGCGGCTAGAGGAAATCTACTTCCCTGGGGATCAATACCCCATTCATTTAGACAAAAAATCGGAGAGCCTGCAGCTATTGCAACGCATCCGAGATGAGGCCCACCGCTTTGCCATTACCTTCCACAGGCAGGTTCGTAGTAAAAAAGCACTCAATAGCCAATTGACAGACATTGAGGGGATAGGAGCACTTACCGCGGAAAAATTATTGAAAGAATTTAAATCGGTGAAAAAAATCCGACTTGCTTCGGAAGAGGAGATCGCCGGAGTGATCGGCATATCCAAGGCCAAAGTCCTGCTTGCAGAGTTAGAAAAAAATAAAGCCTCGAACTAATTCGAGGCTTTATTTTTTACCATTCCCAAACTGAATTTTCAAAGTCTAGGAGCTTGTATTCAAAAGCGAGTGCATCCAAGTAGGCTTGCATTTTTCGCCTTTCTACAGGAGTATTTTTATCAACCAAGTCAATTACCAATGCATCGTCTTGATTGGTATAGCGAGTCACTACTGACCTGAATAATCGAGATTCAAAAGCCTCATTATAGGTTAGGCTTTTTGAAATGTTTTTAAAATTAATCCATCGTGCATCTGGATGCTTTTCAAAATGGGCAATAAAGTCCTTGTAGCGGATAAAACCAATTGTCTTTTGAAAACCTACCCCTGAATTCGGATCTGCATTAGTATCTGCGGGCATCACCAACTGGATATACTTGATATCAAACTTAAATTGGGAATGCTGACGATCAAAAACAAAGTCCTCTTTGAAGTCAAAGAAGAATAATTGCTTTACAAAAATTGAATCTTGAAAATCTGTTTTCCAAAAGGCAGAATCAAATTTAGCGATTGAAAGAGGTTGAGTAAAATTTTCATCTGCAAAAACCTCCAAAGCATTTTGCTTAACTCCTTTGTAGATATGATTGATGATCCCATTTTCTTTGGTGTCTCCAGAGCCATAAAGAGGTACGTTGTACTTTTCACGTAAATCTATCCTTCTCCAAACTGAGATTTGATACATTTTGTCATCCTCACGAATGCGCTTGGCAGAATACACCGTATCCATAGCATACTGACGCGTCCCAAGTCCAGAAGGATTAACAGAAGTAGCAACTTGTGCAGTGGCTTCACCAGCAAAGCCAAGGGCTATAAGGCAAGCAAACAAAGTGTAACTCAGAAATTTATTCATAGCAATTATGGTTTTAGTACACTAAGAATTTTACTTCACGCGTACCGTAATTACCCCACGGAAATCCATAGGTATTTTTTCTCCTCTAAAATTAGTTCTAGTGATTTGATTGATTCGAATCACTAAGATGTCTCCTGAAGCAGCTCCACCAAGTAATCCTCTAATTCCTGCTCCAATAGAAGCGGGCGTCCCTCTGGGAACATCGTTTCGTACCAAGGTTATTTCTCCACCTGTTACCGCAAAATTGGCATCTTTAGCCATAGTCCGCGCAAAGTTAGGATCAGATTTAGCAACAATTTTTACCCCGCTCAACACATTCGTGGTTTGTGCTTGACTGATGTCTAATTCAGATCCATTGGCAGCAAGAACACTGATTGTAGGATTAGGAACAGGCTTAATATCAAAAGTCTCATCCCCAATTTTATTACCTCCACTACTCACTCCTATCGTCACCTTTCCGCTGGCATTTGGCACAATGGTCACCTGACCAGCTTTGGAACCTTTAATTTTATCTCCATTCGTAACTGTAAAATCAGGAGCATAGGAGTTGCCAAGTGCTGGCACATCGATATTCAAGTCATTTGCACAACCCGCATAGAGCTGCTGTACTACTTCTGAAGTGATTTTGATAACGGGCTGTGCTACAAAATATTCATACTCTATAGGCAACACTTTATCTTCCCCTCCTACATTCGTAACAATCTGGCCTCTTAACAATTTTTTTGCTACCCCTCTATCGTCGTAACTTGCTGCCGGAGTGGCTACAAATTCAATTTTACCAAATCCTTTTGCATCAACCGAAATGGATCTTCCATCCAAAGTCATTGTTGGAGAGGCCGAAGAAGAGGAAGACGCAATAAACATCGTTCCTTCAAACTTGGTACCCGCAGCAACCACATTAGATATCGCTGAGATTTTGGCTTCCGTAATATCCGCTTTGAAATAAAAAGACCCTATTGTATTTGCAATAGTGGTTAAAGATTCATTTTCAATATTCAAAACCTCATTTTGAAATTGAGACAAAATCGCAATGGCAGCACCTACAGGAGACTTTACAAAATTAAGGTTCACAAAACTCTTATTTCTTACCTCCAGGTCATTCGCAAATAATTCGATCTCCGATGCATCACGAGCAATTGGAAGAAAAGTCAAATTTGTAACCCCAACACCTTTCAAAACACCTTCCACTGTTTTGGGGAAATCATTCAATTTTTTCTTTAACTCTTCCCCTTTACCTTGATTGACAAACAAGTTTCCTGATGCCTCTGTGTTTTTTAGCGAGGAGGTTACAAAATTTCCTTCCTCATTTTTGGCATTGGACTGTTTGATCAATTCCAATTTAAGTACTTCTAGGTATTCGTATACTTCCTTGGTTGCAGCTCTTATCTTTTTGGAGGCAGCGATTTTTGGGAAGTCCTTTTCATTATTTCCTTGTTGAGCAATGGTATATTCAATTGAACCTACCATAGACTCGTTTTTTAAAACATAGTTTTTAGAAGTTCGCTCCATCCCATCGTTCAGAAGGATAAACTTTTGGAGGATCTGGTTGCTTACCTGGAGGGCTAATAGGGCCGTCAATACCAGGTACATCATCCCGATCATCCGTTGTCTAGGTGTCTCTTTAGCTCCTGCCATGTGTATCTATTTTATGGATATAAGAGATAAAATTAACCTCTGATGGCAGTAAGCATGCCTCCGTAAATTTTGCTTAGCGCACTTACATTTTGATTCAATTTGACCATCTCCTCCTTAAAGGCCTGGGCTTCATTCCCCACCTCTGTAAAGCTAGACGTGGCAGCAGTCATATTTTTGTAGAAATCTGCGCGTGCTTTTTTCTGCTCGGCTGTATCCTGAATCTCTAGTTCGTACACCGCATTCAAAGCCGCCAAGTTTTTGGTTACTGCCTGAATTTGAACTTGGTAAGATTGAGCGTCTTGTGAGGCTGAAGACATGGCCATCAAGGCAGTTGCAGTTTGCGCATAGGCATCATTCATACTTGCCAATGTCTTGGAAGCTGTCTGTACTTGCGCTGCATATTCGGTTGTAGCTACTGCTGCATCTGCAAGATTTCCCATTTTCTCAGCCGAAGAAGCCAAATTCTTCATGCCTTTACCCAAGCTCTCAATCAATTCGGGGCCTATATTGGCTTGGATCAGCATGTTGTCCAACTGGGCAGCAACCGGATCTCCAGTAACTCGCGCTAGTCTTTTAACACCAGGTTGAGTTGTATCCTCCTCATCCAATTCAGGATACACCTTGCTCCAATCTACTTCTTTAGGACCTGGTTCGAAGGAAGAAAGAAAAAAGATAACTGCTTCCACGGATAATCCGATACCAATCATCCAATTGGCGCCTGGCCAATCCAAGATTTTAAACATCGCTCCAAGAATTACTACAGCTGCACCTATGCCATAGATTTTCGGCATTACCTTGGAAAAAAAGAAATTAGGGTTACTTGCCATGTGAACTTTATTTTGGTAGGGGTTAAATTTATTTTTGGGGTGAACGAAATTACCTTCTCATTCGCTTGTTAAGCTTTGCATCCATGGAGGCAGATCGACCAATAAAGGTCATCACCGTACGGAACCCAATATGTGCTTGTGCAACATCCTGGTATTCGTAGGTACGGGTAGAAGTTTCTAAGTAATGACTGATATCTTTCCAGCTTCCTCCACGGACAATTTTTCGTGGTTCTTTGCCATCCAAATAAACAGGATCCAAATCCCAAGTTTCTACCCTAGAAGTAACCTTATAGGCATCCATTACCCACTCCGATACATTACCAGCCATATTGTATAATCCAAAGCCATTCGGAGCAAAAACATCCACTGGCGCAGTGTAGGTAAATCCATCGTCAATGTAATTCCCCCTTCCCGGCTTGAAGTTGGCCATTAAACAGCCTCTTTTATTCTTAACATAGGGTCCTCCCCAAGGATACTTGGCAATTTCTTTCCCCCCTTTAGCAGCATATTCCCATTCCGCCTCGGTAGGCAATCTGAATGCTGGCAAATCAAACTCGATGTCATCGTTCGCTCGTAAATGGTAAGACCTCCACTCGCAATACTTCTGCGCTTGGTCATAGGATACCCCCACTACTGGATAGGAATCAAAGGCTGGGTGATCAAAATAAAATTCCATCAAAGGATCGCCATAATGGAATGCAAAACTTTTGGTCCAAACCGTACTGTCTGGCTTCAAATCATTTAAGGTGAATGTAGGCGCCGCCTTGAGGGTGGTTGGAGTACCTGTATCCAACTGATTAGATCTTACGGCCTCCAGAAATTGTCGATACTTGTTATTGGACACTTCATACTTGTCCATAAAAAATTCTGATATCGTAATCTGCTTATTCAAAGAAGCTTGGGTATACGCAATATCTTCATCTGATTGGCCCATCCAAAAAGTTCCTGCTTTGATCGGAACCATGTCGACAGGAAGATTTTGCTTCCACCTGTCGCGCTTTGCAACGCCCGTTACTTCTCCTTTTCGATTTGCCTTATCGCTGGCCATTCCCTTTTTATTGAACAGTCCACAACTTGACAACAGGGAAATGCATACAAACCCTACGGCAAGTGATAGAA
>Ga0209443_1001012_pt1 | contig 18272 bp, 20 predicted proteins | sample LauGreBMM110DCMD_2_FD_187571 | JGI IMG/M metagenome (GOLD analysis project Ga0209443, IMG submission 187571) | Freshwater lake microbial communities from Lake Michigan, USA - Su13.BD.MM110.DCMD (SPAdes) (version 2) | ecosystem: Environmental > Aquatic > Freshwater > Lake | place: Lake Michigan... | reverse complement strand
ATGAACTAAATGAAAAAGAAGAAGAAGTAGCTTCATTTTATGCAAAACGTATTATTACTGAAGAAAAAAGCACAAAAAAATATTTGGATAAAAAAGATTTTAATTCAAATTTTTTTAAAGATTTCAAGACATATTTAACATCATCTCATAAAAAATTATTTACAGATTTTAAAAAGTTTAATTTTTCTTTATTAGTTGAAAAAATTAAAGAAATAAAAGAAGAAAAAGAGGAAGAAAAACGTTTATTACGTGAACAAAAAGAACAAATGAAGAAACAAAAAATAAAGCCAGATGATTTAAAAAAGAAAGCAGAACGTATTGAAAAATTAGAAAAGAAATTAAATTATTCATTTGCTTTTGTAAATGGTATTAAAAAAGATATTCGTAATTCTGCTGTTGAATTACCAGGATTATATGTAGGTTCTGGAAATGTAATGACAAATAAAGGAAAAATTAAACAAGTTTATAATCCAGAAGATGTTATTATTAATGTAAGTAAAAATAAAATTCCTCTTCCACCAAAAGGTCATAAATGGGGTGGAGTTGTTCATGATCAAAATGCTATTTGGACTGCAAAATATAAAGATAAAACAACTGATAAATATAAATATATATTATTAGCTGAAACAGGCGATTTATTAAAATTTGAAAAAGCTAGAAAATTAAATAAATATATAAAAGTAGTTGATAAACATATTGAAAATTTATTAAAAAGTTCATCTAAAAAAGATAATCAAATTGGATGTTCTCTTTATTTAATTAAAGAATATGGAATTCGTGTTGGAAATGAATGTGAAGAAGATGAAAAATGTGATACAACTGAAAAAGTTGTAGGAGCAACTACTTTAATGGTTCAAAATGTAAAATGTAGAGAAGAAAATGGAAAATATTTTATTGATCTTTCTTTTAAAGGTAAAGATTCAGTTTCATATGATAATACGTTAACTGTAAAAAAGAATGTATATGATCATATTAATTCTTTTTTAAAAAAAAAATCAGCAGATCATCCTTTATTTGATGAGATTACTTCAAATGATGTAAATAAATATTTAAAATCAATTGATAAAGATTTTTCAGCTAAAGTATTTCGAACACGTCTTGCAAGTAGTATGATGTATAAAGGTCTAATGGAATTAGAATATGATGAAGATGTAGATGATGATAAAAAAATTGCAGATTTTAATGAAGTAAATCGTCTTGTTGCAATTAAATTAAATCATAAAAAAGGATTAACAGATGCTGCTAAAAAATCAATACAAACACAAAAAGATAAAATAAGTGAATTAAAACAAAAATTAAAAGATGAAAAAGATTCTAAAAAGAAAGAAAAAATCAAACAAGATATTAAATCAAAAGAAGGAAAATTATATGAAAAAGATCAATCAAAAGAAATCGCACTAGATACCTCAAAAAAGAACTATATTGATCCTCGTATTGTTAAAGCATGGGCAGAACATGTAAATCTTGGTGGATGTAAAGATGAAGATGAAGATGAAGATGAAGAAGATGAAGAAGATGATGAAGATGAAAAAGTAATCAAACATTGTGTTGATAAAATATATACAAAAGCTCATTTAAAAGCTTTTAAATGGGCAATTGAAGATACAGCTTTTGATGAAGAATGGGATTATGAGAAAACTCCTTTAGATTGTATTGTTGGAGATGATTTAAATTCTGAAAATAAAGAAACTAAATTAAAAGAAACTAAATTAAAAGATATAAAGATATCAGATCCAGTTTTTAAGAAATGTTTAGATGATTTAAAAAAAAAAGGTTTTAAAGAAACAGAAATTGTTCAAGAATTTCTTAAATTAAGAAAATGATTATTTAATTTAAAAAGTTTAGATTTATATAAGATGAATTTTTATATAAATAATTACTCTGATAGAATAGAAAGAAAAGATAAAATTATATTTAGATTTATTGATGATCAAATAGAAGAAGTTTTTATAAATAAAATATTTTTATCATTTTATACTAGTTTTTTTAAAAATAGTTTATTTAGTGATGATACTTTTTATTTACCATTTGAAACTTTAATTGCTATAAAATGTTTAAATCATGTTCATAAATTATTTATAAATTTAAAAGATGATGATAAATTGTTTTGTTTATTAAAAGGATTTGATTATTTTTGTATTGATGTTGAAGATATTTATAAAAATATAATTCATTCTTTTAATTTTAAAAATTTATTTCAATTAAATAATTATACAAAAGATTTATTAAATTATCAAACAGATTTATCTTTATCTATTTTAAATGAACTTTATGATTATTATTATATAAATCATAATTTTTCAATGATTTATACAATAGATAAAGAAATTTTATTATTTATATTGAAAAGAAAATGGTTAGTTCAATTAAAATATAATGATATTATAAAAAATTCATTTATTTTAGAATATCATTTATTTCAATCAATTCTTGGTTTTATGAATACAGTAAATGATATAGAAAAAGAATCAACTTTTAAAGAATTATGGGGATATGTTAATCCTTATTTTTTATCAAAAGAGAATTTATTACAAATAACAAATTTACCTTTATCAAAATATATACATGATGATTTAATAAATTGTATATATGAAAAATTTGAAATGTTTTCAAAAAGAGAGACATTAAAGAAAACAAGATTTAGAATTAAAAATGATCATGTAAAAGAATTTAATATTGGAGATCGTTTACAAACACTTGATTTTACTAAACATTGGTATAATTCAACAATTATTGATATGACTGAACATACTGTAATAATTCATTTTGATAATTTTAATGAAAAGTATGATGAAGTTATTTATAAAAAATGTATTAATAGATTTTTACCTTTATCTACATTAGAACAAAATAATTCATGTCCATGTAGTATATGTATATCAACATAATTCTTTTTCAATTTCATTTATTATTTGATTTTGTTGTTCTTCATAATCTACCCCATCTGTATTGAAACAATATGAAAATAATTCATATAATGTCATTTATTATTTTAATTAAATTATAAATTTTTAATATAATAATAATAACGTATAATATCTTCTATTGATACATCTTGGTCTACATATTTTTGGACTGTTTTTATATCTTTATCATTTTTCAAGAATAAATATCCCAATATAAAAGCTTTTGGATTTTTATATTCAATTTTTTTTATTTTATTGATATATGGAGTAATTTCATTTGGATCTAATTTATCTTTTAAAGTTGTTTGTATATAATAATTTGCCATTTTACGAAATCGATCTTCTCCTGAAATATTTCCAAATAAACGAAAACGTTTTCTTGATTCTAATCCACCTAAATCATCTTGATATAATGTATTATTTGTTCCCATTTGTTTATATTGAGTTACTCCTGCTACTAAAGTAGGTTCATCTTCTTCTTTTTGTTCTAAAATTTTATCACCATCTTCTTCTTCTTCTTCTTCTTCATTTTCTTCATTTCCATATTCTGTATTAATAGTAAAATCATCATCAGACATTTTTAATTTATTATAACCTATTTAAAATTTTATATTTTAATATAAAAGATGGATAATAATTCAATTTTGATTTTTAAAGCTATTACTACATTTATTAATGATTTACATATTGAGTTTGGAAATAGACATAAAAGTATTAGTTTATATCATCGTTTATTAGAAAAGACAGGAATTATTCATACGAATCCAGTTTTAAAACATATTGAATGTTTTAGAACATTTTTTGAAAAAAATAAAGAATCAATGGAATCAAAAGATATGTCTACTTTTGTAGAAACAAAAATTATTTATAGTGAACGTGTATATATTGATGTATCTTATGTCCTAAAACATTCTGATAAAGAAACTGTAGTTATTATCTGGAAACATTTATTAACCATATGGGGTCTTATTGATCCTTTAAGTCAAGCAAAAAAAGCATTAAAAGAAATGAATGATTATGATGCTGAAAATAAAGAAAGTAATTTCTTAAATTCAATTATTGAAAAAGTTGAACAATCTGTTGATCCAGAAAAAATGAATGCTTCTAATCCTATGGATACCATTAATAATTTAATGCAATCAGGTGTATTTAATGAACTTATTAGTGGTATGCAAAATGGTCTTTCTGATGGTTCATTAGATATGAGTAAATTAATGGGAAGTGTTCAAGGAATGATGACAAAATTATCTCCTGATGGTCAAGTTCCAGCTGAAATTTCAAATATGATGAATATGATGGGACCTATGTTAAGTAATATGGGTAAAAAATAAATTATTTTCCACTACTACCAAATCCATTTTCACCTCTATTAGTATCTGAAATATCATCAACATTTTCAATACTAACATGTTCATATTTTTTAACAACAAGTTGAGCAATTCTGTCACCCTCTTTAAAAGAAAAAAGTTGATCACTTAAATTAAATAATAATACACCTAAATTTCCTCTATAATCAGAATCAATTACCCCTGCTCCTACATGAATCCCATTTTTTAAAGCAAGACCACTACGAGGTAAGATATGACCAAAAGTTCCATTAGGTAATTCAATTGAAATATCTAATGGAACTAGTAATCGTTGAAATGGTTGAATAGTTCCAGAAATAGGAGAATATAAATCAAGACCTACTGAATATTCAGATCCACGAGTAGGTAAAAAAGAAGAGTTTGATAAAAGTTTTACTTTCATTTTTTATTATTATATTTGTGTTTAAAATAAGATTAATCTTATTTTAAAATATCGCACTTTTTACATTTTGCTGTGCAATTTTCACCTCTTTCATCATAGTCCCAAATTATTTGTCTACATTTTAAACAACGTTCTTGTAATTTTTTATTACACTCCATGCATATAGATGGATCTGGATTATTATGAATAAGTATATATCCTACTTCATGAATATAGATAATCTTTTTTTTTTTATATAAAAATTCAAATACATCATCTTCATAATTAAAATTTTTTTTTGCAAAATAAAGACTATATTTTTTTCGTTCATCTTTATCTTTTTGTAAACATTCATTTGAACAAAAATAATTTTCAGATGGATTGTCACAATATTTACAATTCATCTTCACTTTCTTCTTTTTCTTTTTTATTTTCTTTTTTCAATTTTATATCATATATAGTTATATCTCCTTTTATTTTTGGATTAGATAAAATAATATTTGGTGTATTTGTGGTATACATAGATGCTCCAGCAGCATGACGTAATGTATATATTTTCTTTTTCATCCAATCTGTTCCTACTGTTTTTTCAGACATACAGTAAATATCTCCTGGATTTAATTTCATAGAAATATTAACACCTACTGGTTTATAATTATGATACCACATATAATGAATTGTCATTTCTTTTCCAAGACGAACTCCAATAACTTTACGACGTTCTGTATCTCCATGATAACCTATACCAGTTTTTTTACAATCATAATATAAATTTCCTTCACATTTCAAGTCTTTTGCTGAATCTCCAAATGCATCTTTTAATTTTTTACGTACTAATGTAATCAAAGGAACATCACTCCAAGGGATAGTAGTTCCTTTACCATTTTCAAAATCAGCAGTTTGTTTATGATCTGAAAAATTTAAATTATGTCTAGCATTTTTATTTTGAACGACTTTTCTTCTTTTATTCCATAATTTAGCATCCCATGTAAAAAATTGAGTTTCTGTTAATAAATATTGTCCTTTATCATCATTAATTAAATTTTTTAATCCATCTCTTATAACTAATAAATATGCAGAATCTGCTTTATCATGTTCTTCTTTTGGTAAATAATCATTTAACATAATTAATTGAACATTTGAACCTTTTTCTTCAAAATACTTTTTTGCTTTTTGTAAATCTTCTAATTGAAATCCTTTTTCAGCCATTTGACCTATTTTTTGCATACCTACATGACTTTCAGCTACATCTCCATATGTTAATGTTACAGTTCCTTTAAAAGAATCAAAATAATATTGTTTTAAAATTTGGTAAAGATCTTTATTTTTGGTAAGAAAACAATAATAATGAAATAATGATAAAATGTCTTTATATTTTGTAAATATTTCTTTACGAGATTTTTTATTATCTTTTAATTCATAACAAAGATCTAAACATTTCTTTAATTTATCTTTCATTTATTTTAATATAATTTAAATAATATTAAATAATGTAAAATGAAATTAGATCAAATTTATTTAATAAACTTGGAAAGGTCAAAAGATCGTTTAAATCATTTTATGAATGAAGTTGAAAAACATCAAATTGATAAATCTAAATTAACTATTTTTAAAGCAATTGATGCAAAAACTCATGAATTTACAAAAGAAGAAGAAGAATTGATTTCAAATCTGAAAGGTTTAAAATCAATTCAATGTAATTTTCTAAGTCATTATTATTGTTGGAAAGATAGTATTGAAAAAGGATATAATTATACATTAATTGTCCAAGATGATGTTTATTTTGTAAATAATATTTGTAAAAAATTAGATGACATTATTGATCATATTCCAAAAGATGCTGAAATTATTAATATTGGTTTACATTTAGGTGCTAATCTTTCTGTATTTGTTGATTTTCCTATACATGAAGAATATAAACGAAATTATTGTAAAGAAATGATAAATGATTATGTATGTAAATGGAAAGAAGAAGTAAATCCTTGTAGTACATCATATATAATTAATTGTAAAAAAGCTCAATCTATATTTTCAAAATTTAAAGAAATTAGTAGACCAATGGATGGATTTTTTAATGATTATTGTAATAATAAAGATATTCAATATGGTAGTGTAGATATTTTAGCTACAGGAAATTCTAATTTTAAAAGTACTGTTTTTGAAGGACCAACTTTTTCAGAATTATTAGAAAGCTATAATTCATTTATAAATATAAAATAAATATATTTATAAATGAGTGTAATAAAATCATTTGCAACAATTTTAAAAAGTAATAAGTTTGTTCGTCTACAAGCTTCAAAATATAAACAAATAAAAAAAACATATGAAAAACCTGAAAAAATACCAGAAGAATTTAATCCAATTGATAAATGGTCAACTCTTCTTCAATCTATTAAAAATCAAGGTAATTGTGGATGTTGTTGGGCAATGGCAACAAGTGGTTGTTTAGGTGATCGTTTAACTATAATGACATTAGCACAATTTTTTGTTGAATTATCTCCATATCAAATGATTATATGTGAAGGAGCAATTATAGATGGAAATAATGATCCTGAATATATTAAAGAAATTAATAATCAAGCTCATTCTTCTGGTTCATGTAATGGAAATAGTTTATATTCAGCAATGGATTTTTTATATTCTATTGGAATAACAACAGAAAGATGTGTAAATCAAGGAGAATTTAATAAATATAATATTAAAAATTTAGAAGATGTAAAAGATGCAGATGAAGTTCCTTTTTGTCAAGATATATTAGGAAAAAATTATGATGAATGTTTAGATCAAAAAACAGCAGCCAGATTTTATAGAATATGTGCTGGTTATGAAGTTGATTCAGATATTGAATCAATTAAACAAGAAATATATAAATGGGGACCTGTTTGTTCTGGATTTAATGTATATGAAAAATTTAAACTAGATTATGATGGAATAACTATTTATACTGGTCCAAAAGAGGGTGAAGAAATGCTTGGTGGACATGCTATTAAAATTATGGGATGGGGATCACAAATAGTTAATGAAGAAAAAATAGATTATTGGTGGATTGCAAATAGTTGGGGAACAAATTGGGGATTAAGTGGATATTTTAAAATGAAAATGAATATTAAAGAATGTGAATTAGAAAAAAATGTTGTTGGATTTATACCTGATTTAGTTGGATTTAATATAAATTATTTATTATATGATATTAAATTAGATAATAATGATATTTTTTTACGTTCTTTTTTTAATATAGATCAGAGAACAGGTTTAAGAAAAGAGGTATTTCAAAAAATAAAAGATGGTGTATTAAAAGGAAATTTTGATCCAATTTGTAAGTATATACCTGATTTCAAAGATATGTGGGCTGGTAAATTAGGTCCAGAAAATGTTATTACTGAATATATAAAACTTGCTCAATATCATTCATCTAATTCTACTTTATCTAAATATCTTTTTTATGCATTTTTATGTGTTTTGGCATATTATGTTGGTAAATTATTTAAAAAAATATATAAAATGAAATAAAATATTTATTTACCAAATTTTTTTGTAAGAAGTGTTGATGTAAAAGGAAAACTGATATGTTTTCTTAATAATAAATTTTGAAAACGTTCTTTTGATATTTCAGTTTCTAATAAAAGATTAGTTAATTTTAATTGATTTATTTCCATTTCATTAAATTTTTGTTGTAATAATTTTACTTTATCTTCTAATTCTATAACTTTTTTTTCTAAATCTTCTTTTTCAGTCTTATCTAAAGAAAACCAATTATTATTAATATTCATTTTATTAATTATACTTTTATTTAAATAAATGAGTAAATTTGGAAGTTTATTAACTGATCATCCAGATGTATTAAAACAATCAAATACATATCCATATATAGATACTAATAGTTGGTGGAATGATAAAAATAATTTAAAAAATAAAATTATACCTGATATATTTGATGGAAGAAATATTTGGGAAGCTTATCTACAATTTCCATCAAATCAAAAATGTTCTGATAGTTGGGCTATTGTTGCAAGTGATATATTAGCAGATAGAATTACAATATCAACTGTTGCTCAAGTTAATATATATCCAAGTTCATTAGAAATTGTTTCTTGTATAGATAAACCTCCTCATCCAAAAATAGATGGAGTTATTTCAGGAATAAATCTTGATTACAGTGATTCTTGTCAAGGTTATAGTATTTATGATGCATGGGAATATTTATATCAATATGGTGTATCAGAAATTAACTGTTTTTCAGAAAATAAATTAACAGAATCTTCTTTTAAATTACCCAATGATTTATCATTTAAACAAAAAATAAAAAGTTATGGAAAACAATGTTCTAATGTTGAAGGAAATCAATTATTTTGTTTAACATTAAAAAATAATAAACCTATAGCTCGTAGATCATTTTTTATAAATGCAATTTTTAATTTAAAAGGAATAGAAACTATTAAATATGAATTATTACGTTTTGGACCTGTTGCAGCTGGTTTTATTATATATGAAAATTTTATAAATAATTATGATGGAACAACTATTTATGAAAAAGTAGAAGGAAAACCTTTAGGTGGACATTATATATCTATTATTGGATGGGAAAATGATGTATGGATTTGTAGAAATAGTTGGGGAACTCAATGGGGTCTACTTGGATTTTTTAAAATGAAAATGGGTATAAAAGAATGTCAATTAGAAAATAATGTTTCATCTATAGCTCCATTTTATTATTTATTATCACAAGATCAAAGATTAATAGATGATGGTATATGGAATGGAAAAATTGTTGATGTCACAAATATGGAATTATTTAATAAATCTTTATGGGAATCAAGAAATACATTTAAAATTGATCCATATACATTCTATCCAAAACAATCAATTGAAAAAATTAAAAAAGGAGAATTATATGGAGACTTGGATCCACTTATATCAAATCCAAATGATTTACCAAAAGGAACATTATATTGGGCAAAAAATTTTAAACTTTTTAAATTTGAAAATGAAATTTTTATAGAAAAAAAAGAAAATTATTTCTGGATAATTTTTTTCATGATTATCTTTTTTATTTTTGGATTTATAAAAAAATAAATTTAAAAACCATAATATGTCATACGTTCAGAATTATCACTATATCCATCAATTTGTTTACCTATTCGTTTAATAAAATAAAGCCATTGATCTATCTTTTGATATTCTTTCCAAATTTGATCATTAGCATAAATCCAATGCATTTTTGTATTTTCTAATAATGGCATTGCCCATTCATATAATGAAATTAATTTATCATAATAAGAATGGTGAACAATATAACCAGATGCTGAAGAAGATTCTATAACTCGATTAACTATTCCATTATTTAAGGTTTCATTTTTATTTACTCCATAAGATAAAAATAATACATCATAATGTATATTTAAATTAAAAAAATTTGTTAATTCAGTTTCAAATTCTTCTTTATTTACTAAAAACATAAAATCATCTTCTAAAATAAGAATATTTTTATAATTCATTTCTTTTGCTTTTTTTAAAACACCTAAATGAGAATAACCACATCCAAGAATACCCATTCCTTTTGTTTCAAATGCATCAAAACGTTCAAATGGTAAATTAAATTTTTTTAATTCATTTTCAATATGTTCTTTTCGATCTGTTCTTTTTTCTAAATTAATATAAATAATTTTATCGATATTTTGACTCATTTAAATATACTTTTTATATTTAAATATATTTTATTGATAATATATAAAATCTTCTTTATCTTTACCAATAATCATTTTAATTAATTCTTCTGATAATACAATCTTTTGATTATATATTGATTCTTTCATTTTTATAAACCAATTATATTCATAATCTTTATTATGAATAAAAAAGTATATTTTTTCTAATATTAAATTAATATTTCTTTCAAGTTCACGAATACCTTCTGATTTATCAAAATGAATTAAATAAGAAAGACATTTATCAGATATTGTAAATAAATTAACTATATTTAATTCATTTGAATATTTTGGAAAGATATATTCTTTTGCTATTATTTTTTTATCTTTTTGAGTATATCCATCAATTTTTATAATTTCTAAACGATCTAACATTGCTGGATCTTTTGGTAATTCATTCATACTATATATAAACCAAATTTTACTTAAATCCTGTGATAATTCAGGTAAATAATGATCTCTAAATTCATTATTCTGAGAAAAATCAGTTACATGTAATAAAGTGGACATAATATCTTTACGTTCAGAAGCCTTATCAAATTCATCAAAAAATAAAATACCATTCTTAGTTTTCATATGAGATAAACATCTTGATATTTCACCTGGACGACTTCCTATATAAGTATAATCATGTCCTAATAAAAATTCAGATGTAGTAATTCCTCCAAAATTAATTTGAGCAAAAGGTAAATCTAAACATTTTGATAATGCTTTTGCTATAGCAGTATTATGTGTTACAGTCCAATCTCCTAATAAAAAACGCTCATTATTTGTAATTGTAAATCCATTATAAAAACCATGTCCAATTGAATGAATACGAAAAACCTCTACTGAATCAACAGGTAAACAATATAAAACATTATTCTCTACTTTACATCGATTTCCCATACTTTGAATTAATTCAACAAGTTGATTACAAGGATAAGAAAGATTAAATTGATATTGTTGAAAATTATTTGTTAATATACTATAAAATAATTCTTTAGTAGCTCGATTCCAATCTAAACAAATTGGTTTTAATAAATTTGGATTTATTACATAATTAATAATTTCATTAAAACTTAAATTAATATGTCCAAAATAATATCCACTAATTGGAGTATAAAAATGTTCATTACCAATAACTTTTAAAATAGAAACATCTACAATTTTATGATCACATTTTCTATATAAAGTTAATATATGACTTTGATTTACTCTATATGTTTGTCCATATTGTTGAAAAATTTCATACATCTCTTCTGTTCCATTTGTAATAGAAGTTACATGACGTGGGGTCGAATCATCTCCCATTAATCGATCTCCTACTATAACATCTCTTGCTAATTTAATACTTAAATTATACATACGAATAGGAGTATTTGGATGTAAACATTTACCAACTCCTGGTTTTCCTAATAAAGCTAAATTACATCCTCTTGTTTGATTTCTTAATTTTTTATGTAAAAAAAGTAAAAGACGTTCTTTTACATTTTTCATACCATATAAACTTTTATCAAGATAAAGCTTTGTTTCTTTTAATTTTTGTGAAATATCATAATTAATACTAACAATTCGATCAAATGGTAATGAAGTTGTAAAAAGTAACCATCTTTTTAATTTATATTTTTCTTCACGATCAACTTCTTGATATTCATCAATTTTTTCTTTAATTAAAAAAAGATTATCACTAGATAAAACCATATTTGATAATCTTTTTTCAAATTCATCAATATCTGGATCTTCTGAAATAGGTCGTTGATTTGTATATTTTTGAAATAAATTACGTAATTGATTACGACATTCAATAAATTCAGATGTATGAGGTAAAAGTTGTTGTAAAATTTCATAACGTTCAATTAAATTTGCACGTTTTTCAGATGTTATATCACATTGAATAATATCTTCCAATGATATAATACGATTATTTAAAATTTTTTTTGATTCTAAGAATTTTTCATAATCTAATCTTTTTTTTAAAAAATGTTGATCTTTTTCATTATAATTATCTATATCAACTTTTTCTTCTTTATCAGATTTTCTTCTTTTATACATTTTATTAACTTTATATTTTTTAAATATAAACTTTATTTATTTATTTATTTATTCATAGAAACACCATATATTTGAGTTCTACAAGCAGGATTTGTTGCACAATCTTGATTAACAAATTGATTTACGCCACGACTAACCATAGTCACTGGTGAATATCCAGAAACAACTCCTCCATTCTTGTTATAAACAGCTTCAGCAATAGGATTTCCTTTACTATCAGTAGGCCATTTATAAGCAGTATTTGCTTTACAATATCCATTATTACAATCACAATTAGGAGTTCCATCACGATTTACAGCATTATACATTAAATTGTATACATAGGGAGCTTGCATATAATTTGCACCATTAAAGACAGGAACTTTTTCAACAGATAGATCTACATTGTAAGCTCTATAATCAGGTGCTGCACAACCTACTCCTAAAGAATCATTATTTGGACCACAATAATCATTTAATCTAGTATAAACATTTGAATTCTGTGCATAAGTAATACCATTATCATTACGTTGTGACATTTTATATAAATTAAAATAAAAAAAAAATTAAATTTTAACCGAATGTATTTTCAATACTATATGTAATATATAAAAAATTATCTAAATCTTTATTTTTATCATAAATAGTTTTTAAAAGTTCATTTGAATGATAAATTACACCATTAACAGATAAAAAAATCGCTTGATCTTGTTTTAATTTTGTTTTTTTTCTTATATGATATAATAAGGCAGATATAGTCATATCATTTGATGCTAAATATTTATATTTATCTAGATCAGGATCTCTACTATTATATTTTTTAAGAATTATTGGTATTCTATGTGGATATTTTTTTAATATATTTTTTGATTGTTCAATTCTTTTTTCAAGTGATTTATTCATTTATTGTAAAATTGAAAATAATTTAAATGAATATTTTTTAATAAATAATGGGTATTAAACATTTACATCAACTTTTACAAAAATATGCACCAAATTGTTATATCAAAAAACATCTATCAGAATTTGCATATCAACGAATCGCTATCGATATATCATTATATCTTTATAAATATAAAGCTATTTCAGGTGATCGTTGGATTGAATCTTTTATTTATTTAGTTAGTTGTTTAAGAAAATGGAATATTCATTGTGTATTTATTTATGATAGTAAAGCTCCAATTGAAAAATTAAAAGAACAACAACGTCGTAGAGAAACACGTGTAAAACAAGGCGATCGTGTCCTTGAATTAGAAAAAGAAATTGAACATTATGAAAATGGTGGAGAAGCATCTGAAAAAATGATTGAAATTTGTAAAAAAGAAGGTGTAGTTTCTCTATTACGATCTAATAAACAAGTAATTGATTTACCTCTTATTAAACGTAAATTAGAATCTATGAAAAGTATGATTATTTCAATTACAGAAGAAGACTTGCAACTCTCACGTGATTTATTTGATTTACTTGATATTCCACATATAAAAGCAACAAGTGAAGCTGAAGCATATTCTTCATATTTATGTATTCATGAAAAAATAGATGCTGTCTTATCAGAAGATACAGATGTTCTTGCTTATGGCTCACCTATTTTTTTAACAAAAATTGATACAATGGAAGATACAGTTATATCAATTAAATATAAAGATGTATTAAATGAATTGGATATGACAAAAGAAGCATTTGTTGATTTATGTATAATGTTAGGTTGTGATTATAATTCAAATATACCAAAAGTAGGTCCAGAAAAAAGTTACACATTTATGAAAAAATATAAATGTATTGAAGATATCAAAGAATATGATGAAAATGAAAAAGAAATATTACATTATCATAGAACAAGAGAATTATTTTCAATACCACAAACATTTGAATGTTATATCCCTTATTGTGGCATCCCAGATTTTAATAAAGTAAATGAATTTTTATTCAAAAATGGTATCCATATCAACATGAATACATTTAAAAAAAATGTTGGACAATCAGAATTAAGTTTTATTGAATAAATTAAATTAAACTATTTTTATACGTTAAAACCCCATTGAATTTTAAAAATTTAATTGTTACTTAAAAACATCCATAAATATAAAAAAAGATGTCCACTGTTTCAAAATCTGATAAACTCTCTGATAAACCCTCTTCAGACAAGAAAGTCGAAAAAGAAGTAGTTGAAAAGGTAGTTGAAAAGAAAGAAAAAAAAGTAGTTGAAAAGAAAGAAAAGAAAGTAGATGAAAAGAAAGTAGATGAAAAGAAAGTAGATGAAAAGAAAGTAGTTGAAAAGAAAGAAAAGAAAGTAGATGAAAAGAAACCCAAGGTTAAAAAGACTGAATCACTTACTGATTCTGCTGTTGTTAGCCAATTAGCTGGAAGTGTTGTAGAGAGTGAAGTTGAAGTAGATAAGACTCGTCGTGTTGTAAACAATGAAGAAGTTGAGAAATCTTTTGATGCATTAAATTCTTGTCTTGACAAGGAGTTATCTGTCCTAAAGGAAGATAAGAATCATAGTGTTAGTGTTCGATTCTTAAAATCTTTATGTCGTCAATTAAAAGCTTTAAAAGCTGATTGTTTTCGTTTACTTTCACGAAAGGTTCGTAAGACTTCTACTCGTAATGGAAATAGTGGTTTTATGAAATCAGTCAAGATTTCACATGAAATGGCAAAGTTTTGTAATTTTAAACTTGATCAACTTGTTTCTCGTGTAGATGTAACAAAGTCTATTTGCAATTATGTCAAAGAAAACAATCTACAAAATAAGGAAGATCGTCGTCAATTTACACCTGATGCTAAATTAAGTGCTCTTTTAGATGTCAAAGAAGTTCTCACTTATTACACTTTACAAAAACATATTCAAAAACATTTTCCTAAGGCCTAAATAATTAAAATTAATTTATAATAAAATGTATATTCCTCGTATAAATAATAAAAATTATTATAAATTTAATTTATAATAAAAATGTATCGCCCAACAATTTTTGCACAAGGAATATTATTATTTGCATTTGGGTTAATATTTTTTATTATTAATCTATTTATTGCATGGCAAATAAATCATAACTGCACATTATCAGAATCTGAAGATAATTTGACAAGACTTTTATTAACTATAATGAATGTATTATCTGCAATTTTAATGTTTTTTGGATTTATTGGTATTCTTTCAATAAAATTTCCAATAATAAATGAATATTATGGTTTTATGTGGTTTTATAAATATGGAAATTTTTTTCCTGCTATTGGATTTTTAGTATGTTCATCTTATTTATTATCAATTGTAAATAATAATCTTATATGTACAGATAGTGATGCAAATTCATCAATACAACACTTATCTGTTGGAATTCTTGTAATGTCTATTATTTATTTTATTACATCATGTATTTTATTCTATTATCTTCATAAAGATACAGATGAAGAAGTTAAACAAAAAGCTGAAGAAGTTTTTAAACAAGTATCTTTATACTCTGAAAATGACATTGATATAAAATTAGTGAATACATATAAATCTAATAAAAAAGATCTTGAAAAGGCATCATCACTAGTAGATCCAAATATTGATATAAAGTATAATGAAAAAATTATGTTATTAGATAAATATATAAATATCGCAAAATTAAGAGATGATTCTAAAAAATTATACAAAAGTATTCAAGGTAGTAAATTAGATTATCAAATAAGTAAAATTAATGAAACAGTTTGTACAAATAAAAGTCTTGATGAAGATCAAAAAGTTGAAATGTTAAAAGAATTAAATAAATTAAATAGTAAATTACCAAAAGAATGTGAAAATGCTCCAGATCAATTTAAAACAACAAAATCAAAAACAAAAGCTGAAGAATTAGAAGAAGAAATAAATTTAACAGTATTAAGTCAGAAATTAGAAAAATTAAAGACTGATGCTGAAGCTGAAGCTGAAGCTAAAGCTGATGCTAAAGCTAAAGCTAAAGCTGATGCTAAAGCTAAAGTAGAAGCTGATGCTAAAGCTAAAGCTAAAGCTAAATCTAAAGTAGAAGCTGATGCTAAAGCTAAAGTAGAAGCTGATGCTAAAGCTAAAGTAGAAGCTCGACGAGAAGCTCAACAAGCTAAATATATAAATAAAGCAGGTTTTACTAGATTAGCTGGATTAGCTGAATTAAGTAATAATGATAATAGATTAGCTGGATTAAAAGTAGAAAAAGTAGAAAAAGTAGAAGAATCATCTTTAGACACTCCTCCAGCATTAGAAAAAGACGATTAGAAGAAGACCAAAAACATGACTAATATTTTACAAAAAATGTAAAATATGCGTAAACAGGGAATCGAACCCTGGTCAAAGGTTTGGAAAACCCTCATACTAACCACTGTACTATTTACGCTTCTATATAATAAACATATCTTTAAATTATAAAAAATATTTATTAAAAATGATTTTAAAAATTTAAAATTTTAAAAAGAAAAGCATGAATCTTTTTGGAAAAAAGAAGACTGAAGATATCCAAACAAAGATTTGTGATAGTATTAGACTTTTATCTGATACGATTAATTCCCAACAAAAACGTAAAAATCATATTGAAAAACAAATGAATGAGTTTGAAAAAGAGGCTAAACAATATGTTAATTTAAAAAAGAAAGAAAATGCAATGGCATCTTTAAAAAAAAAGAAAATGTGTGAAAAACAAATCAATATCATCGATAATTCTATCTTTAATCTTGAAATTCAAAAAATTAACTTGGAAAACTCTAATATGTATAAATCAACACTTGAAGCTTTTACTCAAGCTTCAAGTGTTTTAAAAGAATCTGCTGTTGATATTGAAAAAGTTGAAGATATTATGGATGAATTACAATATCAATTTGATCAACAAGAGGAAGTCTCACAAGCTTTATCAAAACCTCTTATTATTATTGATGTTGATGATGAAATGAAAGAATTAGAAGATATGTTACTATTAGAAAATGAAAAAGTTGTAAAGTTACTATTAGAAAATGAAAAAGTTGTAAAAATTAAACGTAAATCATTTACATATGAAGATTTACCTAATGTTCCTAAACAAGAAGAAGAAGATGTTGAGAATATTAAAAAGAGTTTAGAATTAATTTAATTTAAATTAATTACTTACCAAAACTCGATTGAGGTATATCTATACTTTTACCTAAAATTTTATCAAGTATATTAATTACACATTCACAATAAGAATATAGATATTCAATAGAAACATTTCTAAATTTTATTAATTCTTCAATTTGATCTTTAGAATTTTTATGAAAAAAATTATAGAAATTACGACTTTTTAATACTCCAGGTGGATTTTTTGAAATTTCTTTTCCTGTTATATCTAATATATTTTTTGTATAAAATAATGGATCACATAATAATATAAAATTTTCTACATCTCTACATTCTATAAAAATATTAAAATTACCTTCATAAGGATACTCCAATAGATGTTCCATAATCTTCATCACAATAATTCATTGTTTTTTTTTCATCAGACATACTTTATTTTATTTAATTTATTTTAAATAAAAATGGAACGTCGTCAAATTATTTCTTCATTGTTAAATGCTGAAAAAGAAGATGAAATCATCCCTTATTTAAATCTAGCACTTGATCAACTTTCTTTGGAGAAATCTAAACTTACTATTCAATCAAATTCTGATTCTGATTTTTCATTTATTACAGAAATGTATCCAAATGTAAATTTTAAAATTATTAAAGAAAAAGATATAGATCTTTATTCTCTATATTTTAAAAAAGTTGAAAAAAAAGATAATTCTGATATACTTAAATATACATTTTCTTTTTATAAAAATTCAATAGCAGATTTTAATTTTGGACTTTCTAAAGAAAAAGATGGTGTTTTTATTGAATCTCCAAAACCTTCTACAAATCTTTATCAATTTAATCCTTATTATATTTGTTTATCAGATAATATCAATCATATTC
>Ga0209443_1001010_pt1 | contig 18275 bp, 19 predicted proteins | sample LauGreBMM110DCMD_2_FD_187571 | JGI IMG/M metagenome (GOLD analysis project Ga0209443, IMG submission 187571) | Freshwater lake microbial communities from Lake Michigan, USA - Su13.BD.MM110.DCMD (SPAdes) (version 2) | ecosystem: Environmental > Aquatic > Freshwater > Lake | place: Lake Michigan... | reverse complement strand
CTTGTGCTTGTACTCGTTGTAGTGCTTGTGCTTGTACTCGTTGTAGTGCTTGTGCTTGTACTCGTTGTAGTGCTTGTGCTTGTACTCGTTGTAGTGCTTGTGCTAGTACTCGTTGAAGTGCTTGTGCTAGTACTCGTTGAAGTGCTTGTGCTAGTACTCGTTGAAGTGCTTGTGCTAGTACTCGTTGAAGTGCTTGTGCTAGTACTCGTGATTGTGCTAGTACTCGTTGTAGTGCTTGTACTCGTTGTAGTGCTTGTACTCGTTGTAGTGCTTGTACTCATTGTAGTGCTTGTACTCGTTGTAGTGCTTGTACTCGTTGTAGTGCTTGTACTAGTGCTTGTAATTGTACTCATTGTAGTGCTTGTGCTTGTACTCGTTGTAGTGCTTGTACTCGTTGATGTACTCGTTGATGTACTCGTTGATGTACTCGTTGATGTACTCGTTGAAGTGCTTGTACTTGTACTCGTTGAAGTGCTTGTACTTGTACTCGTTGTAGTGCTTGTACTCGTTGATGTACTCGTTGATGTACTCGTTGATGTACTCGTTGATGTACTCGTTGATGTACTCGTTGATGTACTCGTTGATGTACTCGTTGAAGTGCTTGCACAACTCCTTGGTACTATTTTACGAAAATATCCATTACCATTGCACCCATATGCCCATACTTTAGAATAGGTCCGGGATGCTGCGGTTGCGACAGTGTCGCACCCTGAACATGTGAAACCTGTATTTGTGTATACTGATTGACTCCATCCGGCGCTAACCGAGTTGAATCCTATCTGAGAATACGGCGGAAAAGTTGGATCAACGAATGACAACGACGACATCGATGAAAAAGATTCCCATGTATAATCGGACTGCACCGAGTTCCAGTGAGATGCAGTGTCTGTACTTGTACATACCATTGCAAAGCCGGCGCCGTTGCGACCACAGTAAGTACCTGATGCTCCTGTGTATGTACGTTCATCGCCTTGAAATGCGAAAACTTGTGGATGATCGACAGTCTTGTCTTCGAATTGAACGGTACATGCTTTCGTCCAGTTGGCCTTGCAATTTTCAGGGCTTACATGGCCAACACCCGTGCCAAACATGTTCTGACCATCAACCCACATACCAGTAACGATATTATCAAATGTAAACACACATGTTACCATTGCAGGCGTAGATCTGACAATCCTTTGGGCACATGGAAGCGTTGTGGTTGCCCTCATTGTTGTACTAGTGGTTGTACTAGTGGTTGTACTAGTGGTTGTACTAGTGGTTGTACTAGTGGTTGTACTAGTGGTTGTACTAGTGGTTGTACTAGTGGTTGTACTAGTGGTTGTACTAGTGGTTGTACTAGTGGTTGTGCAAAACTCGTTATAATCATCACAACAGTCGTTGTTGTCAATACATAATTTATCGCACCAACATCCACACCCGGTAATCTCTTCGCATCGATCTTTGCAAGAATTATCTGTCATACATATATCTTCATGGTCAGTACAACAATCATTATTATCGATACACATGTGATCACACCAACATCCAGACGGATGTTGATAATTACAATAGTCTAAACATGACGGAGACTGCGTTGCATATGTCTGCGACGACAGTATAGAGAGAATGATCAACACAAGGTATTTCATCATATTTTATTGGTAAAATATTATAGATTAAGTATATTAATCATTATATAAATCAATTTTTTGATGCTATTTGAGCGACCGGTTATTATGTGTTATTTTAATAGCGTCCACATTCGCGACACCTGTCATCCTCATTATCTTCTCCACTACTTGAATAATCATTACTGTTCCCCGAATTAATCATATCCATTGCGATCATCCAGTATTGTTGTGGCGCGATATACATGCCCTGTATTTCATACTTTTCCGGTACATATTTATGTATAAACACTTTATTGGATAAATTAGCACAAGTATCTGATTTAACTATTATACTCAATAGCGATGCAGCCATATATTTGGAATATGTTTATAATTTGAAGTTTTAATGCAAAAGTTTACAAGTTTATCAGGCAAGGTATCGGAAATACTTGTATGTTCATGTATTATTAGCCTGATATTTTCAATATTCGCCGGCGCGTATCCACATCTCCAAATATTTTTTTATTTTTTGTTATTTATTTTAAATCCAGTGTCGGAACAACTCTAAATATGCATATGGTGTAAATTCGCGGTCATCGTTGAAACACATATATATCATATGACTGTTTATAACTCTGCATATACTCTATCTAAAATATTAAAAAATGTATATATATATCAAAAAAATGTTTATTATGATATTCAATGGCACTTTTATAAAATGTATGCACCAAAATATTTACATCCACGGAATAAATTATTTAATACCCAAAAAAGACTGTAATATGCATAAAAAGAATACATGTGTATAAAACAAACACATCATCTATAAATAAATATCGCGAGAAGATTTTTAAATGTTGCTACTACTAGTCTTTGCGAAAAATTCGTGCATATTAGCAAACTGTTGCCTTTCAGTGTATATAGCCCATTGTAAAGTGACTGGGAACAATGCGACCGCAACTCGATCACCGAATGTATACGCAGAATACCCCGCAATATCTGTGACACCGGTTACAATACGCGCACGTGAATTACCATCAGAATTACTGTTTTTTTTATTTTGCGCGAGTCTTTTTTTTTGCGTACAAATTACAGCCCATTTCTGATCGTGCTACCGTATACATATCCGGCAAAATTGAGAATATCCGATTTATTATTAGAACTGCTCATTATTGTATGTATTCATTTTACTTAATTTCAATTTTTTATAAAGAAATATTAAAATTTACTCAGAGTATCATTTATTTTTTTCGGATGGCTGATCTATTTGCGGGAACAACCGGCTAATATCCATACCGGACTGCTCTTTCATTGTTTGGAGAAACGGTGCTACTTTCTGTAATCCGCCCATAATTGCGCCCATTGGATCTTCTTTCGATCCTCCAGTATACCAGATAGTTGGGTTCATTCCTTTTAGCGCGTCTGCATTCGATTGCGCAATATCTTGCAGTACTCTGCCTTCAAGCATCATCTGCAGTTTGGCCAACTCAGGATTATCGCCGGCTGCGGCGTTAACCTCGCGGATACCGTCTGCCTTTGCCTTGTATATGGCGAAAGAACCTTGTGCCGCTTTAATGTCTGTCACAAGCTTGCCTTCCGCGGTCTGTTCTGCCCGGAAGCGCTGGGATTGTGTCTGCTGGTCTTGATTGTATCTCTCGGCATCTGCCCTGATACGAACCGCCTCGGCAGTTCCCTGGGCTTTGGAACGTTCGCTATCACCAAATCCTTGCGCCTCTCTCACGCGGGCATCGGCCTCAATATTAGCCTTTACATATTGTTCCATACGGATACGTTCTGCCTCGGCACTCTGTTTCTCGACATAACATGCTTTTTCAAGCTCGGCCTGTCTGAGTTCCGTAGAAACTTTTGCTTCGATAGCTGCGGTCTGACTGCGCCTCAATTCGGTTGCGCGCGCTTCTGCCAGTTCCGCGCGAGATTCGGCTTCTTGCTGTTTATTTCGATTCTCTGCAAGTACTGCGTCTTTCTCAAACTCTGCAACAGCGATACGTCTTTCAATTTCGGATTTTTTTACATCGGTCTCAGCGGTATTTTGTGCAGACGCGATAGCTTTTTTACGAAGCTCATCGATATACCCGCCGCCTTTAAGGATATCTAGTACCTCTTCAATATTACATTTTTGTACATGTATACCTACTTTTCGGAGGATTGTATGAACAGGTTGTTCAAGTTGGTCATAAATCGCTTCTCCCTTCGCAATCATATCGGATACTGTTAGAGTCGATGCTTTTGTACGAATATCACCAGCCAACAAGTCTTCCATATGTCCGCGCATATCTTCTGGATTTGCATCGGCATAAGTTTTACAGTAGTGGAGAAATCCATCCATGTCATCTCTCCAATCAACTGGTTGAGTCGACACAATAATGGGAAGGTTAAACGGTATTAGTTCTTTACTGTTACAACTGACAACCATGCGTGTCTGGGTAGGCTCCATATTAAGTAACCGGTATTCCTGCCCCGGCCATACAAATCCGCTCTGTGACGGTTTAATATTATTGCCATATCCCAGACCGAAACGAATAAGTGTCTGGTTCGGTCCAGCGACTTTAAATCGTTTTGCAACAAAGTAACCAGCTAGGCCTACTGCTACGACAGATACAGAAAGTGTAGGATGTTCAAAAATAAAAAGGTCGTTTATTTCATTCATTATAGTTTTTGATCTGGATACTACTACCTAGTATTGTAAATATAATAAATTTCAATTTTTTTATAAATCCAGCATGTAAAAAATGAAATATTTTTGCACTATCTTATTTTTAATTTAGTAGTATATACAAGATGGCGCATTAAAAAAAGACAAGTATGTAATAAGGATTATTCAAAGAGGTATATATGCAGATATGTTAAAGGTTAAGCAATTACTTTGACAAATATTAGAGAGACTGTCGCGATGTCTAATTTACATCTCAATGAATTTTCACCGGTGTTGAGGAAGTATAGCAATATGATTATTGACAAAAAAACAAACAGGGATTCGTCGATAGATATTGTTATTAATCCGGTCAAGAATCACTCCTACCGCAAGTAATCATCCAGAAGAGATCCGTATTGTTGTTTTGTCGGGATACAATTCTAATACGAAGCCGGGTGACAAGGAATTCTAAGAATAGCTTGATAGTTTTAACAGCGATAAAATTCTTCAGTTGATTAAAGATATTATTTTCTTTAATAAAATGCACAAAAACATAACATTACGACGCCTCATAATTTTCCGTCAATACATATATTAACAAATTATACATAAAAAACATACTTAGACCATGAATACATTTCCGTATACAATGGCATGATCAGATGGGAACACAGACGACGGAAATGGCTGATCAATAAATTCCTTATTTCCTGTATTATCCCTCCCACATGGATCAGCCACGCAAAATGTTCCGATAATATGATCTTTCGGGTGTTTTGAGGCTTCCCGTTGTAGATTTTCCAGCTTTACTGCCTTATGAAACTGCGGTTGCAAAGATGTGCGAGCATTGCATGTTGTTGCACGTGGTTCATTTTTCCAGCTATTAGCCAGATTGTATTCATCAGTTACTTTTTGGAATGCATCCAATGTATTGCTGGTAGTATTAGCGTCCAGTCCGAATACCAAGCCGGTACACAGCGATAGTGACAAACGATTTACATCATTTAGTGCCGGGATTGTATGGCGTCCTTCACTATCACCATGAAACGAACACAGCAGTAATTGCCTGCCACTTTTATGTGTTGCAAGTACTGGGAGCAAATCTCCTTCTGCAAGTCCAGATGAGCACTGTATCAAGTCGGTTACATCGCATACATTGGTAAATACACTGTTCTTTGTCACCACCACTGACGCTTGGTTGCGTGAATTATTTTCCGCTGGATGGGATGTAATTGTATGAGTCTCGCCCAATGACGATTCACTCAGCATCCTGATAAATGTTGAACTACATTCTTGCAAAAACATAACATCAAAATCAGCATATGTATTGCTCAGAATTTCAACAAGACGCGGTACCTTGTTGCGAATCAATGAATCTAGTAGTTTTATTTTGATACGGTACCAATCGATGCGTGTCGAGTATGCAAGGTGTACGAGTATAGCATCAAAAATAGCAAGACATAGTGTTTGAAGAGGTAAACTTATTCGCTCTTCCTCTTCTGTAATATCTGGATATTTGTTCTTTTTGATAATGTTTAGCAGAGTGCATGGACTTTTTCCATTATCGAGTTTTGTATCAAACATAAATATCTTCCACTCGTGAAACCATTCATTGAGATTTGTAAAATTAGTAATATGTTGATTTACAAGAGTCGGTCTACAAACAGGCGTTTTGCCGTTTACATTAATAGTGTTAGTGTATCTGTCTGGAAACGATACCAACCTTTTTTCGCCAATAAGGTTGTCCTTCAAAAAGCCGGAGATAATTGTGCGCTTGCTAAAATCGGATTCATATACAAGCCGTGTTTCGCTAACACCTACCCAATTCAGTTTGTTCATTTCAAATTCTAGTTCGTCAAACATCTGTGGCGTGAATATCTCACTGACTGGCGTATCATCATCCATGTTGCTGACTGATTGCTCAAATGCAACCATGAATGAAACATATTCCGGATCGTTCATATCTGACCAAAATTCAAATGGATTCAAATTAATACCAGATACATTGAATGTAAGAGTACTAAGCTTGAATATTTTATCGTACTGTAAATTTACTGAATGCGAGCACATTCTGTTTAAAAGTGTTATTACTTATACATATTTTCTATATCGACTATTCAATATATATTATTTTTCAATTTTTCGCAAAATAATAGCGCATAAACAAATATATGATTAGCAAGCTATTTCGCTTACTTTGTAGTCTTCATATCCTTCTTTTCCTTCTTTTCCTTCTTTTCCTTCTTTTCCTTCTTTTCCTTCTTTTCCTTCTTTTCCTTCTTTTCCTTCTTTTCCTTCTTTTCCTTCTTTTCCTTCTTTGAAGAAAGCTCTCCGTCATCGGACGCTTGTTGTTTCTGCTGATTCGCGAGTTCGACCTCGAGTAGTTTGTCTGCAAGTTCCTTTGCGACTACCCGGGATCGGTATTCTCGGTTGTTGCAGGTTGCGATATATTTGAGAACAATGTAACATTCAGACTGTCGAAGCTGGCGACCGATAGACCGACAAACAATCTTGTCAACCGATCCAAATTCGAGATAAGATCCACCAGATACTTTCACATTGCGCTCCACATACTCGACAGTCACGTTTAGGACCGGGTCAAGTGTTTCGTACTTTGAATGGATACCAATGAGGTAATCCAGGATCTGGTGCTTTTCTTGAAGTGTGAGCGTATCGCGCCAAATACGCTTCTTGATAAGAGTCTCAACTTCAGTGTACCTGACCGGATTTTCAACAATGTCTGGAAAATCTTCAAGTACAGCGAAAGGATCTAGTTCGCGCTGTTCTTTGGTTTTCCGCATGTCTGATACAACAGATTTCACCAGCAGTCCAAATGCGATCGGAGTCGCATAGAAAAGATGGGGCTTTCCGTTATTGCTCGGTGGCAATGTGATTTTAGTAATCGGTGTACCCATGCAATCGCCGCAACTGGCGAAGCTGTTAAAGCTGTCTGTACTCTCTTCCGACTCGTCGCTAAAATAACCGTCTTCATCATATGCAACTGTAGGTTGTTTCATTAGGAGTGCCATTTTGCGGTGTCTGTTGTTTTGCTGGTCAGTTAGAGTAATGTCTAGGTTACAAGGAATATATGGTATGTGTAGTGTGTATAATTGGTTAAATTATTAAGGCGTCACCAGTTAGTTGCAATTTTCAATTTTTTATGTATTATTGTCTGCTAAACTGTCTAAGATCTCCTTAAACCACATAGTAAGAACAAAATTAGGGGTTGATGTAATAAAATTCAACATTACACCTCTATATAACCCAGTAAATCCACTGTGTCCAAGAACAACACGGAAGGCTTGAATAAGCTTCATATTTCCGATACTCCTCTGTTTTGTACGCACTAGGTCTAATGGGTAAAATAAAGAGGTTGTTACAGTTTTTGATATAAATGACGCAGATATAACATCAGTGTTGTATTTTTCCCTCAATACATCATATAACGGGAATTGGATACACAGTTTATTATTGTTCAACATAGTTGCAGTCCATCCCCTGGTAACCCAGCGAAGCCCGCTATCTGCATATAGTTTTTTAGCAACACCGCTCATAGAATTTTTACGGTCGATCTGCATATTTGTTTTTAGTACAAATAACGGATTGGCTATCGTGGATCCAATGGCTGCAGAAACATATGTTGTCATTATTTTATTTGCAAAATAATTATTGTGTAGTTGTTGTTTTTCAATTAATGCTTTTGTTGGAAAAAATACCGACCAGAATATAGGATATGTTGCGAGTTGAGGCGCCATGCCTTGGTAAAATCCCAGCAATCCTTTTGTTTTAAAAATTTCTTTAGCAATATCTAGAGAAGATTGTCTTATTGCCTGTTCTGTTCGTATTTGAAAATTGGTTTTAATAACATCTACTGGAAATATTAATGCAGTCGCCATACTGCTCGAAAGAAATCCGATTAAACCGTCTGAAATCATTGATATAGTTACTGCATTTTATAATTAACACAGCATTCAATCAATAAAATTATCAATTTTTAAAATTATTTAGTCAAATAAAAAATTATGTTAAAAATACAAGTCCGTCTACATATGAAGATTTAAAAATAACGATTGATAAAATTATTTTAAGTATTTATTTATACATGCAAAAGAATATATAGATACTAATAAATAAGTGTCAACTCTTTGATTTAGCGTGTCCCATTTTTCAGTGAAAATGGTGTAATTAACGCATGTCGTAGCGGTACGATGCCCGATCTAAGATATGTAGCCGGCGACAAATTTTTTATTGAGAATACAAAATGTTGCATTAAATGTAACTGCGTAATGATATCTGGATGTCTCATGTCTGTTAGTTTGGCACCATTTGTTAGTAATGAGTAAAATTTATTATTCTATGTGTCGGTAAAAAATTGAATTAATCATTTAATAACTAAATATATATAATATGTTGTTAAAAACGCATGATATTCCTATATTTACTGGCGATATTAATGACACAATATATATATTATGACCTACCGATAAATCAGATTATATATATTGCCGAGAATCATGGAATACGTATATTCAATACATATACAGAAAACACCAGGCTACTAGGCTATTACAGTAAAAAACATCGCAGAATTATTATGTACAATATGCCTCAATACACATATCAATATACTGATACTAACGAGGAAACATTAAAACATGAACTGGTGCACGCAATACAACATTGTAAGGGAAATTACACTGATTATGTACTTGTGACGGATGATAATAAAATAAAAGACTGTATATTAAATAAAAAAATAGATAAACAGTTTATCGATTTTTATAGTCCTAAAAAACTGAGAGTGTTTGAATATGAAGCATATTGTCTAGAAAACCAAGTATCGTATAAATTTTTAGGCGAACAGATAGAAAAATATTGTAAATAAATATCATACAAGTTCAAGTTTTATAGCTACTACCCCAAATTCAGATTCTTGTTCTTTTGTATAGTATTTGAAATATACAGCGAGCCCATGTTTAACATCTTTCATTCCTGGTAAACATTTATCGACCCCTTCTGTTAGTAAATACTCTTCAAATGTCTTATATACATTCTTGCCAACTATTTTTGTTCTTACTTTTCTTGGTTTAAAATCAAAATTAACCCATTCAATAATTTCACCGATCTCCATATCTTTAAACTTGCCACTGTTTTTCCTCCCCTCTACTGTTTTTAAACCTAGAGAAATTAAAGTGAACCATGGTTCAGACAGATGTTCCAAATAATCTACGTCTTCCGGTTTTTCCATAGTGTGATGTTTTTTATTGTGTTTTTTACCTCCTTCTTGTGCCAGGTATTTAGACTTGTATTTTATATACTTATATGTATTATCCATACTATATATATTTCAATTTTATAAATTATGTATATTTTTCACTATTCTTAAAAATGGCACGTGCCGCCATAATACCGCACGCAAACAACAGTAAATATTGCGTGTAAAAGCGTAACGTCGATTTGTTGTCCTTATTGTTTCGCGAATGTCCTATAATCAATCCGGACCTGGTGCTTTTAGGAAATTCAATAGGTATCCATGATGCACATTGCCCGGTCACTCTCGCATTAGCGATATATTGTACACGATATTTATGCTCAAGGTTTTTAAAATTCGCGTCATGAATGATGGACAAGCTCATGAATAAGAATTGCAATCACCTCAAAATATTCTAAAAAATGTATTACAGTCATGCCTTAATGATATTGATATATTATCGCAATTAAAATTTTGTCCTATACAACCGCCGTTAGACCCATATATCTGTTCTGAAATAGATGATAGCATGAGTGAATTATCTCTGCATATTTTTTTAATAGCTTTGTCATGTATTATCTTGCATAACATATCTTTTGCTTTTGTGTCACTGTTCCTATCTCCTAATGTCAATACATCCCCTTTGTGTATACCAGATTTCATATAGCCGATATCTGTACTATCATATCTAGTTCCGTGAACTCTGCAATATCGCGAGCATGTACAGTTGTTGCTTGACATTTAAGAACTATATTAAAAATAAAAGTCCTGATAATTATGAAGAATTAAAGAAAACTATAGATTATATTTTTAAAAATAAAATTAAAGATGAACATCTTTAATTATTTATTCACACAATCTAATGATTTTATAAATAAAAATAGTTAAATAAGTGTCCCATTTTTTAGTAAAAAAGGTGTAATTACTGGCGCCTTGCTAAACATGTCAAATATATCAGATACAGTAATATGCGATTGGTCAGACATGTTATTATTATTCCTAATATTAGCTACTTTATGCGTTCTTTCCTTTATCCATATGATTTTATTCATCAGTCTGTAAATAATATCTGGCGACATATTTACAACACTTCCTAATATACCATAATTACCCAAATTAAACCACGTAATCAATTATTATTTGTCTCCATCTTTCATATGAATCTAAATCCAAATTGATATCATATGGCGCTAAATTTCCAGCCATATACACAAACAGTGTATTATTATAAATAAAGAACCGCATGTTCACATCAAACACAGACTTTCATATACTTTATACGCCTTCGCAACTCTGTCGTCGGGTACATACCCGGTAGGCATAATAGGTGCGGGTGCATCCCCGCTAATATTTCCGAACATTGCAAGCATAATAGAGTAGTATGGTTCATCTTTAACGGTGAGAATGTCGCTGAGCTTTGTCAGCAACACATCAGGAAGATCTTCGATATCCTCGAATTCCGGAATAGTATGTTTGAGCTCGGTTGCAAAAATGTTGAGATGTGTATCGAGGTAAAACACTACCAAATTTACATAAGATCCATATTTTACACAAACACCCTTCATATTAAATACATGTTCAAGAATTGTATCAAGATTATCCTTGTATAGTTCCAGATGAAACCGAATAATACCAGGACATTGCCCACTGTCTGGAGTTGATACCATTTTACCGGCAGATAGATTTAGTGTTACTGACTTTTTCATTAGATCAACCAGTCGTTGTTCGCACAGTCTGATATGAATTGTCACATTAATACAACAATCATCATGTACAACATCACACATCTGCTTGTTTGTGTAGGGTTGCAATACAGAGTAGAAATAGCTTGAATTAGTAACGCAAATCCTGTAAATATCGTTAACTGATGGATCGTAATATATCTTCAAATAATCTACAAACTCGTTGACCGTCATATTATGTGCAATTTTTACATCTGCGAACTCGGAAAATTCTCCATTTATAATGAAACGAATGCATCTAATCGCGATTTGCGGGGTAGCTTCGGAAGGGTTATACACTGCGAATACAGTATCCCGATTTTTGAGAAATGTCGGGACTAACTCGACAAGTGGGAAACACGGCGAAAAATGTTTCATCACATACCGAACTCCGCCATTACTGATGATGGGCGAACTGAACGGAAACGTATTAGTCATAACAATTTCGACACCAATTGACGCAATTCTAATTGTTGCGTCCGATTCAATGTAAGATACATCACTGTATGTTTTTACCAGCTCATTTAGATATTTTGTAATTCTTGGGAAATTCCTTCCATACAGTCGAATATTTGCAAACATCGGTGTATCTGACATAATTGTTTGATAGTGTGCAAGAGGGTTAGATAAATTTCAAATATAATGAATACTTCTATATATTTGGATATTCAATTTTTTACACAAACCATGTGGTTAATCATCGAAATTAAAATTGTTATCGTCCTCTTTGGAAAATACGCCGAAATCAGGTTCATATGCATCGGTAATATTGGTAATATCACTATCTCCCTGTAATGCGGTTGATACAAATCGCACCGCAAATTTGTTTTGTTTTACTGCAGCCAAAGCAACATCCTTGTCATTTTGTAAACGTTGCGACGCATATTCTAATGAATTTCCATCGTTTTTCACTGCGGCGGTCACAATCGCCTTATTATCTCGAAGGTTTGACGATGCATACTTTAGCGCATGCCCAAAACGAGTAACAGCTGTTTTCACAACATCCCTGTCATCCTGGAGGGTTCTTGAAGCATATATTAATGCATCCCCCATATTTTTCACTGCTGCGATAACAACATCCTTGTCGTTGCGCAAGTTTTTAGAAGCATATATTAATACGCTCCCCATATTCGTCACTGCTTCCGTTACAACACCCTTATCACCACGCAAACGATTTGAAACAAACTGAAGTATATATCCAATTTTTCCGATAAGTCTCATTACAATATCTCTGTCATCGCGAAGAGATTCTGATGCATATTGGAATGCATCCCCGGTTTTTTCCGTTGCTATTTTCACAATATCTCTGTCACTGCGCAAACAGTCCGCTGCATATCTCAGACTGAGTCCCGTATTTTTTACCGCCGTCTCTACAATCTCTACGTCACCCCGCAGGTATTCTGACAGATCGCTGAGAATCATCCCGTATTGTTTAACTAATATCAATACGATATCCCTGTCATCATACAATTGTTGTCTCTTGTCTTCCGGCAAATCGTAAATATATGTATAGTCTATTATAAGTCGCGATATTATATCATCTTTTTCGCTATCTATTGCGACAACAATAGTATTATTATCACATATGGGATAATTCCTGACTGACTTGTAATTATCTGTAAATTCTGGCCCTCCTTTGCCATCAAATAATTTGCATGACTGATAATGTGTAATTTTTTCCGATATTTTACTGTTTTCAAATATTGCTTTTTTAATATCATTTAGAAAAAAATTTAGTTTTAATTCTAATTTAGGTATCATAACAACACCCGTATCAACTTCCTCAATACTCACTATTGTTATATTGTCCGGTTCATTTGTATCTTCCTCATCGCCTGCCGTGGTTTCCGTGCCAGTATCTGCTGTGGTTTCCGTGCCAGTATCTGCTGTGGTTTCCGTGCCAGTATCTGCCGTGGTTTCCGTGCCAGTATCTGCCGTGGTTTCCGTGCCAGTATCTGCTGTGGTTTCTGTTCCAGTGTCTGCCGTTTTTTCTTTGCCAGCATCTGCAGTTTCTGCGCCAGCATCTGCAGTTTCTGCGCCAGCAACTGCTGTTGTTTCTCCAGCACCACCATATTGGCGTGCCAAATTTAAATACATAGTTTTATACTTCATATATTTTTGTACAAGCATCTATATGTAATAATATATGATTATATAAATAAAAGATGCGAATAGTATAGTTATTTTAGAACGATGCCTTACGTTTTTTAGATATTTTAACTGGCATATGCAACTGTTTTTTATAGTACATTAAAACATATGATTGCCATATTTTATGGTGTGTTAATGCATATCCTTCTTTTTCATAAAATTTTATAGCTCTTGTCAAATTATTCTGGGTTGTTAGATGAATATTTTGTATATTATAGCGTATACAGTGATTTTCTACAGTCTCTAAAAGACGTTGTGCAATACCAGTACCTCTAAATGCAGGATCGACATATACATTTGTAATTTCTACGCCACATCGGTCATTTATCGGTTTTCTCGCTCTAGGCTGTACAAGAATTGTACCGACTATATTTGATGCAATATCAGTCATAACCCATGCCCGTTTATTAAATTAACGAAATTTAGTATCTATTATTTTAGTTAAAAAATTTTTTGTTTTGCGAGAACTCTGGTTATGATAGTTCATTGTTGACTGCTTTAATTCGTCTGTTTCGCAAAATTCCAGAAGTCCCTTTAATCCAGAATTAATGAAAATATCGATATCTTCCTTTTTAATTAGTCTAATAGTTAGTTTGGACATTCTTTTTATAAAATATATAATATATATTAGACACTTTTTTTATCAATTTTTAATATAGAATGACACATAATTGTAAAAATTGTTCAAGTACTGTTATAATATCAGACAGCGGTATATTTGTGTATTGTCCCGACTGTGACAGATATAATTATACAAAATGTCGTAACTGTAATAATTCCACAACTTTTGATAGACATAAAAGAATTTATTGCGAAACATGTGATATATTATCGCCAGTATATGAACATATTATCAATGATGAACCAGAGTTCTTTATTAAAACATCGCAAATAATTAATAGTAACTCAAATAACAGATATGGATTTATCGATATATTTGTTATTTTAATTATTATATGTTTAGTGTTGGCTTTATACAAATGCACAGTATTTATTGTTCGGCGTGGTATAGTTTAGTTTTGGATTCCACAATCAATAATGCTAACAGTGTTATTGTTGTTATCACATGCATTCTGATTATCTTTTAATTTGTGAATATTTTTCATTCTCGCCATTTTATCTCTTATCATCGAAAACAAAGAGATTAATTGACTATCAAGACTGCTAGTTCGCCGAAGTATTGTGTTGCATATATGTATATTATCTTTTTCAACCATTACTAAAAAATTGTTGAGGTGATATACAGCACATAACATATATCTTCCGAACGATATGTTGGATGTTCCCGGATCGTTACTCATTTTGTTAATAAAGTACGACGGTTCAATCCCTCCAGATTTTGAATAATCGTTTCGAACCTGGTAGAAAGTATGTTCACTATTATCTGTATCTATGCAGATATCGATCATTGGCAATTGTACAGTAAGATCGGTACCGAAAGTTATTCTGGAATTTACACAAAATTCTTTGTCTGTGTCAGGGGACATGATTATGTCGTATGTGATATTAATTTCGGGCATTAGATATTGATAATAGTGATATATTACTCACTTAATATATCTAGTTGCAATCATATATTTAAATTTCAATTTTTTATATTAGGGTTGTTTATAGCGAATGTAAAATACATGGTTCTTTTTCACAGACTTGTAAAGGATTGTTAAAAAAATAACACATTTATCACTTTAAAAAGAGCGATATATGAATATTGTATTAGAGTAAAAATAAAAACTGCTGATCCAAATACTTTATAAACACATAATAAAGTTTTTAATTGTGGAAGCGCGAAATGTTACGTCAAAGTATCAACACGCGCAAATAAAATAAAAATTGTTGCACATACAACACAAGCTAAAAAAATTAAAGCATGTCATCATATATATTCATTATACATTTTTTCAATACTGTCACTAGGTTGTATTCATCAGTAATATTTGGATATTTGCGAGAATTTACTATAAAAGAGTTAGTAAATCCTTTGTTTCGCGCTCCATATATATTCTCAAACGCGTCATCGAAAAAATAGATACTAGTTTTATTTATATTTTCTTTTTTACAAATCATTTCAAGATAACGAGTCTTTATTTTTCCCCAAGAATTATCTACATTGTATTTATCACATGTATATCCAATAATATGGTCCGATGATCTATCATCGCGCGCGCAATAATAACCATCTATATATATGTTGATTCCTATATCTCTACATAAATCATACACAGACACGAGACGTCCGCGTGAATTAATATAAATTTTGTCACCATTATCTTTGATATAAGAAAATAATTTTATTAAACTATGTCTCATATTATAATTTATATAGTCTTGATAATTATCAACATGTGTACTATATGATCCTCCAGTATGTTTATTAGTTATTGTACAATCTATATCAAAAACAAATACATTGTGGTTGTTTGTAGCACCAACCAGATAGTTATAAATATTTGCTATATATTCCAACATCAATAATAGTAATTGTTATTATTTATAAAACTAATTAACCCAATTAAATGGATAATAAATTCTTATTATTAACCTAAATAATAAAATCTGAAATGACTACAAACGGCAAATAAAACTTTCATATATCCATAGAATATTTATTACTCATAACTATCGAATCTGTTTTATGTTGTAAAAAATAATCACCAATTGTTTTTACTTGAGTAAACAGAGACAAATCTATTCGTGTCAAATTGATACAACCCTCTAAAAAATATTCATCAGTTCCTTTTACATTAGATAATTGAGACAAATCTATTTGTGTCAAATTGATACAACCCTCTAAAAAATATTCATCAGTTCCTTTTACATCAGATAATTGAGACAAATCTATTCGTGTCAAATTGATACAACCCTCTAAAAAATATTCATCAGTTCCTTTTACATCAGATAATTGAGACAAATCTATTCGTGTTAACCCGGCACACCCCCCTAAAAAATATTCACCGATACTTTTTACATTAGATAATGGAGACAAATCTATTTTTGTTACATATAGCCTTTTTTAAAATGTCATGTATATATTCTTTTTAAAAACATAAAAAGAATACGTGGCGACTTATAAACACCCCTTATAGGTATTTTTTTCTTTTTTTTGTGTCCCACGCTAAATAATTTATTTAATGAATTCCAAGTTTGAACATCTGTTAAAACAATAGTAATGTAATATAAATAATATTCATTTGAATATGATGAACGCGCGTCTTATATTTTTACATTTTTTATCTAAAGTTTCCAAAATTGCATTTATTTTGTCTTTTTCCATTATTTCTAATAGTTTATTGAAATTTTTTCTTTTGGTTTTGTAATTCTTGTTTTTTTATTTGTATATTTTTTTGTTTAAATAATTTAGACATATACCAAATTGAGCTTCTTAATCCTCTTACTCAAATATATAGAGGTCGTTTAGTGGTTTATATACTTTTTAACATGTACAATGTACATATGTGGATATATCCATAAACGACACAACCCCCATATAGACACGGACAAAAATATTAAAAAAATACTCTACATAAACAGCCCATGTATCAATATATAAAAAATTGAAAAATATCTCATATTGATATACTGGATTAATTAGTAAATCATATACTGTATAAAATATATGTTGCGTGGGAACATGATCGACAACAATAACAATAACAATAACAATAACGATAACAATAACGATAACGACGACGATGATATTCCGCAACTTGTACCATTTCGCATCGCAGATGGTGGACTCGGACCCGATATTCACGACCCATTCGGAGTTTTTTCAGAAGGGGTGCATGCAATTTCCTACAATATGAACCCCGAATCTCACACACAAGGGAGGCGAGTAGTCAGGACAAATCCCCCAGAAATTCCAACAGTTGAATGGGTGAATGAAATGGTTGATCTGATTTCATGCTATTTGGAGCGTGATATTGCTGCCGAAAATGAGGTGATTGACCAAACAACCCGTCGTTGGATCACGAATCGCATTCAAATTCTGGCACACCGTATTAATAATCAGGTCAACGGAGATCCCGCGTATGTGGTTGCCTTCTATACCGCGCTTATTAATCGACTTATCGGGATTGTTGCGTGAACACTATTTTTTTATTTATTTTTGTCACAACGATAGATTTAACTATTTTATAAAAAAATATATGGCGATTATAAATAGCCCTCTAAAAATAATATGTCTAAAAATTGAAATTATAATATATTATCCAGTTTTTACAGTTATTCAATTATACGTGCGTATACTGCATGAAACATTCTAAAGTAATTGATATACTTGCATCCCGTGGCATACCATTTATATGTGTGAATTATCGTTGTTATATTGTGCCCGGCGGTATTATTAAAATATATGGATCTACACTTAGCGGTCATCAGAAGGCTATAAATCGTGTTGCTAATTTCATGTACAATTGTCTAGACATATTGCCAGCCGGTGGAAAAATATGGCTGATGGTGACTGGAAAATACGACCAATCCAGTCTAAATGATATTCTTGCGATCAGCTATTGTATTAAATATATCAATACACTCGACGATGTAGTAATCAGTGATTATATTATTTCATGCAATAGTCAAGAGTATCTGCGAACTCTCTGCTCAACATACAATAAAAATTATGACCAGGATGTCGCTGCGCGTACAAAGGAAAAATCGCAACATCTAACACATCGTACAAAGTAGCTATATGTATTATGACAGATGATGAGATAGAAAGGCTTGTTAAATTCGAATTAATTATTCTTTCAGATCTTGAATATGAATCATATATCAAGCAGGGGTGTTTATAAGTCACCATATATTCTTTTTATGTTTTTAAAAAGAATATATATCGAACATAAAAAAAATAAAAATATATTACAATAATAATGGCAAAACTTAAAATTGATGCATTTATTGATCCA
>Ga0209443_1001008_pt1 | contig 18291 bp, 30 predicted proteins | sample LauGreBMM110DCMD_2_FD_187571 | JGI IMG/M metagenome (GOLD analysis project Ga0209443, IMG submission 187571) | Freshwater lake microbial communities from Lake Michigan, USA - Su13.BD.MM110.DCMD (SPAdes) (version 2) | ecosystem: Environmental > Aquatic > Freshwater > Lake | place: Lake Michigan... | reverse complement strand
AATTTTGATGTCATTGTTCGTGCTCCAAATGGCAATGAGTATTTATATAATGAAGATAATGGATGTGATGGTGGTGCAGCAGTAAGGAATACAACAAGAGATACAATTCGCGCACTTGCTGCAACACATGGTATTGATGATCCTGCATTAACTGGATTTACAGATGATGCAGCAAGAGAATTTGATATTGATCCTTCACGTGGCGATGATCCTAGTAACATTGATTTATTATTAGCATTTGGTAGTAGAAGAGCAGCTGAATTTTTTAATCTATGTAGATTTACATGGGGTGTAGGATGTTTTGTTGCTAAACAAGGTTTAGAAACGGCAGGTGTATTAGGTAGTCATGGTTTAGCAGCAGCCGGTCTAATAGGTAGAAGTGGATTAGAATTAGGACAGGATGCTCTTCGTTATGGACGGGATAAAGCAGGTGTATTAGGTAGACATGGTTTAGCAGCAGCCGGTCAAGGTTTAGAAACGGCAGGTGTATTAGGTAGAAGTGGATTAGAATTAGGATTGCGTGTAAATCGTTATGGACGGGATACAGCAGGTGTATTAGGTAGACGTGGTTTAGAAGGTGCTCGTGTATTAGGTAGAAGTGGGTTAGCAGCAGCCGGTCAAGGATTAGAAACGGCAGGTGTATTAGGTAGAAGTGGGTTAGAACTAGGACAGGGTGCTCTTCGTTATGGACGGGATACAGCAGGTGTATTAGGTAGTCATGGTTTAGCAGCAGCCGGTCTAATAGGTAGAAGTGGATTAGAATTAGGACAGGATGCTCTTCGTTATGGACGGGATACAGCAGGTGTATTAGGTAGACATGGTTTAGCAGCAGCCGGTCAAGGATTAGAAACGGCAGGTGTATTAGGTAGAAGTGGATTAGAATTAGGATTGCGTGTAAATCGTTATGGACGGGATACAGCAGGTGTATTAGGTAGACATGGTTTAGAAGGTGCTCGTGAATTAGGTAGACTTGGTTTAGACAATGCGGGTGTAATGGGTCAGGGTAGTTTAGAAGGTGCTCAACGAGTTTTTGTTAGAGGTAGACAATTGGTTGCACGTAATTTAACTGAAATGAATTATTTTTTTAGTGATAGAATGCGTATGCTTATTAATCAATTAATGCGAGTTTTATCATCAGATGAATTAGCTCAATTAGTAGCAACCATAAATGCTTGTAATTATGAATTAGTATGTAATTTTGTAGAATCTGAAGATAATGACAAGGATAAACCCGATACACCTGAACCACCCAATAATTTGCCAGTTGACCCAGTTGACCCAGATAGAGATGAAGCGCGTGCGGTTGAGGAATCTCTTCGATTCCAAGTTCAAGAGGCGGCTATGTTGCGTGCTTTGGACGAATCGCGACTGCTCCACATTCAAGAGCAAGCAGAGGCCGATAAACTTCGTCGTGCTGAAGTCGATTCGCTCGAGTGGGGTCATTTGGAAGAAAGCGCAGTTGACCCAGTTGACCCAGATTCTCCAACTCGCGTTCACACCACACCGACCCTTCCCCTTTGGACAACATGGGAGCAGTACTTGTCTGACATGTTAGAAGACGAAAATCCTAATTTGATCTTAGAGGTTATACATATGTTATTAAATAACATTCCGGATAATACTAGTACAAATTGGGATCAATTCGATGAAAATCGTGAAAGCATAGAATATTTAAGGATGTATTACAATGATCAAGCACTTCGTGATAGAATGACATTAGGAGAATGGCTTGAAAAAAATGGATTAAATTTGAGTGATATTTTACCAAAGCCACCAAAAGTTTCGCGTGTGCCCGGCGGAGGAAGAAAAACCCGTATTAAAAAACGTAAAAAAACACATAAAAAATAATTATCGTTTTGTTTTTCGTTTACCTGTTGAATCTCTGCGACGTTTAGATTTACGCCCTCTTCCAAACATTTTTTTGTACATACGATCAACGTATGAAGGACGTAAATATTCGTCATTTCCAGGAAAATTAATTCTAGCAAAAAAACTAGAATTTGATCCAAGCTGACAAATTGATATAATAAGTCGATTTAATTCTATGATTATATCATTAATTCTACGTGTTGAAATTACTCTGACTATGGCATTAATTATAAATTGAGATCTATGTACATATATAGTGTAATTTAATACATCAAGACTATCTTGATTAAATTGTTCTATTAAATCATCAACAATATGTTCTTTCAAATAAGTTTTTAAACTTAGAGGAGCATTTACATCGGTAAATTGAATATTTTCTGTATCGGGATCATTTGGATATAGGTCTAATTCTCTTAATTCTCTTTCTATATCATCGGGAAGAGTATCAAATGTCATAGTTAGGTTGATTGGAATAATCATAATTTATTATATATTTTTTTGTATATGAAATAGAATGTTGTGGATTTTAATATAAAATAATCATATGGATCCAACCATTTGGGGACCTCATTATTGGTTTATGTTACACACAATAGCGTTTCATTATCCTAAACATCCAACTAGTATACAAAAAAAAATATATTATCGATTTATTCATCATTTACATGAATTTATACCTAATCCTAGCATTGCAACACAATTTCAAAAAATTTTAAAGGATAATCCAGTTACACCTTATTTAGATGAACGCAAAGATTTTATTAAATGGATGCATCATATTCATAATATTATTAACCGACGATTGAATAAAGACGAAATTACATTATCAAACCATTATGATGAATTTTTACAAAATTTTGAAACATCCATGTCTAAAACACAACGGCTTTACAAAGAAAAATGGAAACTTTTATTCTTTTTATTTTGTTGTATATTTGGATTGTGGTTATTTAAATTTTATTAATATAAACTATGTCTAAACCAAATTTACTTATTACTGGAGGATGTGGATTTATTGGTAGTAATTTTATAAACAATTACTTTCCAAAAAATAAAATAAATAAATTAGTCAATTTAGATGCCATGTATTATTGTGCTAATGAACATAATGTACATGAATCTATACGAAATGATTCAAAATATGTTTTGAAAAAAGGAAATTTGTGTAATTATGATTTTATTAAACATATATTACATGAATATGAAATAACAGAAATTATACATTTTGCTGCTCAAACTCACGTTCAAAATTCATTTGATGATTCTTTACAATTTACAAATGATAATATAGTAGGAACACATACATTATTGGAAGCAAGTAAAAGGTATGGAAAAATAAAAAAATTTATTCATGTATCTACCGATGAAGTTTATGGTGAATCTATGAATACAATTGAAGAAAATCATAAAACAGAACATTCTGTTTTATGTCCTACTAATCCATATGCGGCTACTAAAGCAGGAGCAGAATTATTAGCACAATCCTACAATCATTCATTTAAATTACCGATTATCATTACGCGGGGTAATAATGTTTATGGTCCTAATCAATATCCAGAAAAATTAATTCCTAAATTTATAGAATTATTAAAACAAAATAAAAAGGTAACCATCCAAGGAGATGGTAGTAATGTTCGGGCATTTTTACATTCAAATGATACGGCATCGGCGTTTGAAATTATATTAGACAAAGGAGTCATTGGAGAAGTATATAACATTGGATGCGATGATGGAATGGAATATTCTGTACTTAGTATTGCAAAAATTTTAATTAAATTTATTCATCATACAGATGATTACAAAAAATGGATAGAATATGTTGAAGATCGTCCATTTAATGATAAACGATATTACATTAGTAATCAAAAATTAAAAGAATTAGGATGGATAATAAAAGAGGATTTTATGAATAATTTACATAAATTATGTTAAAAATTGAAATTGAAAAAATACAATTACAAAAAACAAAAGTATGAAAGAAATTCAAATTGAAGAATCTCATTTCCGTGTTTATAAAAATGGGGACATTGAAAGGAAAATGAAATCTGGAACATGGAAAATCATTAAAAATACACCTAATCATAATCAAGGATATAATGTTATTATTATTCAAAAAAAGCAATACATGAGAAGTCGGCTTATGTACATGGCATATCTTAATGAACATAAAAATAAATTTATCATGCACCATAAAGACGGAAATCGTCTTAATTGTGCGTTATCCAATTTAAGTGTTGAAAATTATGGATTTTTACGTCAACAACATATTGATTTTGATTACAATCCCGTTACAAAAAAATTTATTTCTATCGCGTTTGTTAATAATAAACGAATCAAAATTGGAGAATATGACACACATGATGAAGCCTACGAAGCACATCTTCGTTATGTAAATTAAACATAAGGATGGGTATAAGTATTTTTTTTATAAATTGAAACATAAAAAGTTATGTTATATTAAATTATGTATACAAACCCAACTCCTACTATAAAAAATGAGGTTCATACTCATGAAAGTATTCGTAAAATGTGTGTTCAATCTGTGAGATTAAAAAATATATTTTTCAATAATAAATTTACATTAGACGAAATAAAACAAATTCTTACCTATGATACAAATGCTGATATAGACATAGAATTTATTAAATTATTTCAACCACATTTAAATATAATAGATATTGAAAATATATTTTAATAAGGTATGAATGAAATTATTTTTTTTGGTTGTTGGGGAGATTATCAAAATAAAGTCAAAGAAGTACTAGGTTCATTGAATTACTACATTACAAATAATTCGGTAAATAATGTTATTATTGCAGGAGATAATTATTATATTAAAAAAGATGGTAAATTAAAGGAATATCATGAAAAAGAAGCCTATGATATTATAAAATTGTTATACAAAAGAACTGCGGGTGTTACCACACATGTATTAGCTGGAAACCATGAATATGATAAACTATCTAAAAAAAAGTTAAAAGTAGACGTAGAAGATAAATGTATTATATTACATGAAGAAATAGAAGCATTTAGTGAATTACCTCCAACTATACATTTTAGTACAATTTATTCAGACGAAGATAAAAGTTTTTTATTGAACGAAACAACATTGTATTTGTTTTTAGATTCAAGTATGTATGAATATAATGATGATGAACCTAATTGTTATACTGGATCATTGCCAGAATTAAGACATAGACAAGTTGAAAAAATGGTACATATAATAGCATCAAATCAAGGAAAATTTAGTAAAATTGTATGCTGCGCACATCATCCGTTATTTATATTTCGTATAAAAGAACGCGAACTTAAAGCACCTGCTCCAAATTATATGATGTTAAATTCATTGTTAGAATTTTTACCACCTGATGTGCCAGAAATTGATTATTTATGTGCTGATTTTCATATATATCAACAGAGTGTTCTTGATATAAAACGACGTGATGGTAGAAATCTTCATGTAAATCAATATATTGTTGGTACTGGAGGCACAGAATTGGATGATTATTTTAAACCAACTATGAATTTAATGCCAGAATTTGATTTTCTTACACATGATTTTCTTACAAGTAATATAACACAATATTACAAAAATGAATTACCTTCTTTATTAGATGGATTAAATGTAGAAGTAGAAAATGATACCATACGTATTACTACCAATGAATATCACGTTGAAGCAACCCATCTTACTTCTAAAAAAGATTATGGTTATCTTGTAATAAGTCCAACGTATAGATTTGTACCATTAGGATTGGTTGGAGGTAAAACAAGACGCAAGTCAAAACGTAAACGTAAATCTAAACGTAAAATTATGTAAACTTCTAACATGGAAAAAAATCGTAATTGTAAATAAAAAAATAAAACTTTATAAACTATATGTTAAGTAAAATAATAAGTTTTGCAATTGTTATATGTATTTTTATTTATATAGCACGACAATATTCTAAACAGGGATGTTCTTCTGTTAACACGCCATTGATTACAGGAATAGGAAAAAAAGATAAAAATTTTGATTACGCTGTACGCGATTTTTATATAAAATCATCGTACAATAGTTGTGCTTCAGGCCAATTTAAAAATGATTGGGTTGATTTATGCGCTTTAGACAATGTTATTAAACAAGGATGTAGAGTTTTAGATTTTGAAATTTATAGTGTAAATGATAAAGCCGTTGTAGCTGTATCTAATTCTAATAAATTTACTGAAAAGGGAACCTACAATTCAATACCTTTAGAATATGTCATTAAACATATTTCTGAAAATGCAATTTCTCAATCCATGACGACGAATACATGTCCTAATTCAAATGATCCATTGTTTCTTCATTTTAAAATAAAAAGTGAACATATAGAAATATACAATGCCCTTGCTGATTGTATTGTTGAATATTTAGATGGATGGCTTCTTCCAAGTGAATATAGTTATGAAAATCATGGAAATAATTTAGGAATGACTAGTATCAAAAAATTGTTGGGTAAAGTCATTATCATGATTGATAAAGTAGATGGAATGAAAATTAAACAAAGTAAATTAGATGAATTAGTAAACATTTTAGGAAATTCAGCTTTTTTAAGATCTCTTCATTACAATGATGTTGTTCATACGCCAGACATGGATGAATTGATTGATTTTAATAAAAAAAATATGACCATTTGTTATCCAAATTTATCTTACAAATCAGACAATTATAATAGTTCAATTACAATGCAGTATGCTGTTCAAATGTCAGCCATGTGTTTTCAAACCAAAGATACTTTTTTAGAAGCATATAATACGTTATTTAATTCATCTGGGTATGCGTTTATATTAAAACCTGAAAAATTTAGATACATACCAGTCGTGATTGAAGATGCTCCACCTATTGATCCAGCATTATCCTATGGATACAAAACACATCAAACCAATTATTATAAATTTAATTTATAAAAAATTGAAATAAAATATGATTAAAAATAATCATGGTTAGAGATGTTGTGGTTATTATGGTTGTTTCCGGTTCAGGTCTTAGCACCCAATGTAATTAAACTTGAACCTTTACTTCATATTCTTCCTCCACGACACGTTCCTGTACCCATGAAACGAATGATGCCAACGCGGTATAAACCATTTTGTAAACCTAGTCGTTCATCGATTCATCATTTACAAACATTTTAAGTTTATCGAATGTAATAAATTTTTCGTACCCAGAACCTTCTACATCACGTTGGTCTTCTGTAAAATCGTACAATGGGTTGACAACTAACCCAACATGATTCCAAAATCCTTCGCTTGCATCTGTATCAATAAATATTTTTTTATCATCTGAAAAGCATACTTCTTTACATACAGCACGAATGAGTTGTTTAGAATATCCTTTATTTTGATACGCATCATCAATTCCAATTCCCATAGATATTGTATTTGTATTATAATCAATATCAAAATGACCTACTTCATGGTCATTATGAATTAAACGCGACGATATATAGTTTGGCATTTTAACAATTATAATATTCATAGTGTACATATTAATTAAAAAAAATATATATCAATTTTAATATATTTATCGGAATTTAATATGTTTAATGACCCATAAACCTGCCATCGTCCACATGGTAGAAATGGCGGATGAACCATTAACCAACACCCAGCGTAAACCTACACACTGAGGTGTATTTACCATAAGAGGCGATACAATAAATCCAAGAATTGTATTGGGTGTACACAATTTAACATATAAATTAGATGCTGCATGATGGGCGATAACCCATCCACCATAAATAAGAACGGCTTCTTTTATTGATTCCATGTTAAAATAAAAAAAATATATTATTATTTCAATTTTTTTAATTTTCATAAAAACGTAAGATGTACACATTTCCATCATAAATAAGAGGTGCTACACCCGTTTTTTCTATTAACAACAACACTTGAAATAATTCCATAGAAAGATCTAATAATGTAACTACCATATAAGGAGGATCGTAATTTAATTTACACTTTGTAGTTACACGAACATCTATCCATTCAAACGCTGCTACTACAAGATCTGACATGGTTGATTTATCCATAACATCGGTAGTTACTTTCAATCTTATCAAGGTCATGATTATAAAATAATGCTATACTACAAAATCATTTTTTATTAATATGTTGTATGATAATATGTTGATCTATATATTTATAATTGTACTATTATTTTATGTATATCAAAAATATTTTATCATTAAAGAAGGTATAATGTTTTCAAGTTATTATTTTAAAAAAAAATATGAAGAAGATGATATAACCATTGATGTAAAAAATAAGACATTAGAAAAGGATAATGATACAATTAATTTTAGATTAAATGAAGCAACCAAAAATTTTTCCATTATAAATAAAAAACCAATCATAAACAATATATTATCTAAACATGACATTCCAGTATCTAAATCGTATTTATGGGATAAAAATATACCATTGGATGAAAATTTAAAACATGTTCAAGAATTAAACTTTCCATTTGTTGTTAAACCGCCAAGCGGAGAAAAGGGACATGGTGTAACAACGGATATAGTATCGATTGATAAATTGTTGGCAAAAATAAATTCAATGCCTAATAAAAACGTTTTCATTGAAGAGCAAGCAATGGGTAAAGAATATAGAATCATGGTAATAAATGATACTATTATAGGAATTACTATGAAGTCTCCGCCTAGTATTATTGGTGATGGACAACATTCAATTAATAACTTAATTAATGCTTATAATAAAACAAAAAAAGAAATTTTTAAAATTCATACCATAGATAATGAATATATAAAACAACAGGGATATACCATAGATGATATTTTACCATTAAATCAAAAGCTTATTGTGACAAATGTTTCTAACATGTCAAATGGATCACACGTAACCTACATAGATATAGATTATGTACATCCTATTAACATTATGTTATTCAAAAAAATAAATCGGGTGTTGGATTTAAAAATAAGTGGTATTGATTTTATTTGCGAAGATATTTCTCTTCCTTATTATTTAAATGGTGTTGTGCTTGAAGTAAATCATAATCCTGGATTAGGAATACATTACAATGTATATCCAGTTGATAAAAAAGAAAATTTAACTAATTCCGTGATTGACGCAATGTTTACTCATTAAAAAATTTGGTTCTGAATTTTGACATGTTTTTATCAGTAAATGCGCGCCCAGATTTGAATATTTCAAAATTTGGTTGATTAATCATCATAATAATAAAAAATAAAACATACATTCCACATTCAGATGTACCCATTTGATGTTCTTTAGGATAATTTTGAACTAATTTATAGGCTGAATCCTGCTGTTTAATTTGATGATGTAATTTTTTTATATTTTTATGAATACGTTCTCCTGCCGAATCAAAATAGTACATTACTTTTTTAGGCACATGTATAAATACAGCTACCCAATGTGTGCCTGGTCCATCATGTTTATCTAAATTAAATACAATTCCTATTTTTGTAATATGAGGAGGTAATTTGGTTACATTCAAATCACATAGTTCTTTCCATACACATTCATTGTTTTCTTTAAAAAAATAATCTGATGGAGAAGGACCAATATATTTGAATTCTGAATAAGCCTTTTCATATTGTTTTAAAACGTCATCTATTTCGGAACTAGACAACCATTCATTTTTATTTTTTTTCCAAGAAGAGGGGTGTTTAGGTGCAAAACGTTTTAAATCTACATTTAATGTTTCAGAAAAACAAGATTCTTTTTTACAATGAGTTAAACGATCATTTAAATCCATCCAAATTTGTTGAGGAGTTTTAGATTTAATAGGATTATGTTTTTTTGTTTTGTTATAAACATGTTTTAATTTATGTAAATCGTTATCAAAATAACAAGAAAATGTTCGTTTTGTCTTAGAAGGACTACAAGATTCGTGAATGATTTCTTTCATATAAATAAAAAATATTTTTACATAAAAATATTTTTTTTTACTTTCTAAATAATAAATTTACATTCCAAATTGTGAAAAGTCATTTAAAATAGGAACGGGTAAATATTCTGAATTTGTACTAGCATAATTGGGTACTTTTCTACAATCAAACGATGGTTCTGGGCATCTTCCGCACGGAGGACATGGTTGAGGTTCTGGGCATGTTGGTGTATTTGTATTCATAGGATTTGCTACAAAAATAGCATTTGTGTTAGATGATTGTACTGGAGGAGGAACAGGAGGCGGGTAAGGAGAACAATTGCTTCCAGCAGAATCCGTTTTTTGTGTAACATTATCAGGACATAATCCATATTGGGAAGCGTTTGGTGGCGGGTAAGGAGCACAATTGCTTCCCGCAGAATTTGATTTTGGTGTAACATTATCAGGACACATTCCATATTGGGGTGTTGACGGGTAAGGGGCACAATTGCTTCCAGCAGAATCCGTTTTTTGTGTAACATTATCAGGACATAATCCATATTGGGATGGAGGGTAAGGAGCACAATTGCTTCCAGCAGCATCTGTTTTTGGTGTAACATTGTCAGGACAGCATCCATAAGGACCAGTGCACCCAGCTGGGGGTGGCGGGTAAGGAGCACAATTGCTTCCAGCAGCATCTGTTTTTGGTGTAACATTGTCTGGACAGCATCCATAAGGACCAGTGCACCCAGCTGGGGGTGGGGGATTTGGTGGCGGGTAAGGAGCACAATTGCTTCCAACAGCATCTGTTTTTGGTGTAACATTGTCAGGACAGCATCCATAAGGACCAGTACATCCCATTGGAGGTGGAGGTGGCTGTGATGAAGGATAAGGAGCACAATTGCTTCCATACATATCACTTTTTGCTGTAACACCATCAGGACAATATCCATATTGAACTCCTGCAGTGGGGGGATAAGAAGAACAATTACTTCCTATATAATTTAATTTTGCCGTTGTATTATCTGGACAACATCCAAACTGACTAGACATACAATTATTAAGACCATGATGACCATGATGACCATGATGACCGCTATGACCATGATGACCATGATGACCGCTATGACCATGATGACCGCCATGACCGCCATGACCGCCATGACCATGATGACCGCTATGACCGCCATGACCGCCATGACCGCTATGACCGCTATGACCAGAATGGTGTCCATGACCAGAATGATGTTTATTAGATAACATATTAGATGTTTGATGTGCTACATGATGCCCCGCATGCATGGTTGATTTATATGCCTCATGTAAACTAGATCCATGCTTATTGTGTTTATGGTGTTTATTGTGTGCGACAGGACCAGTTGTAGTTGGGGCTGTTGGATCAGTTGTAGTTGGGGCTGTTGGATCAGTTGTAGTTGGGGCTGTTGGATCAGTTGTAGTTGGATCAGTTGTATCATCTGTAGTTGGGGCTGTATCAACTATATTAGCAGCAGCAGTAGCAGCCCTTTCTTGTTTCTTTTCCTTTTGTTTCTTTTTTTTATTCATTCCTTCTATTACTGAAAATAATCCTGGAACAGATGTTTCATCGTAATCTTCTTGAGATTTGTAATGTTGTTTACCCGAAGGTTCTATAAGAATAGGAATTGAATTATTCCCTAAACTAAAAAGTAAAATTATACATAAAAATAGCATCCATAAAATACTCTTCATAACCATACATTAAGATAATAAAAATGATTTGCTTTTAATGTTAATATATTTAAATTATGAAAATATTAGTATTTGATACTGAAACAACTAATATAATTCCCAAAATACCTTTACTTGAAGAAACGTTAGACCAATGGCCATTTATTGTACAATTCAGTTTCTTATGGATGGACACAGATACTTACAAGTATGATGAATATGATTATGTTATAAAAACAAATACTACAATTGAAAATGATCATATTCATGGAATTACTAATTCTATGAATAAAGTTAGAGGATTTTGTTTTGAAGACATTTATCCTATTTTTGATGTATGTCTACAAAAATCTGATTTGGTGATTGGTCATAACATTAAATTTGATATTGCTATGTTACAAGTAGAATGTATGCGTAAAAAGATTCCTTTTTCTATTCAAAAACCAACTTATTGCACTATGATGTCAAGTACACGTCTTTGTAGTTTACCCAATTACAAATGGCCTAAATTGGAAGAATTACATCGACATTTATTTCAAGAAGAAGCTAAAAATTTACATAATTCTATGATTGATGTAATTGTATGTTTACGTTGTTATTTATGGATGATGCAGCGTATTGATATATGTAAAATCATTAAAAAATTAAAAATATTCTAATATAGTATATGAAAAAACTAATGTGTATGGCAAGTATGGTGTTACTTTTATTTTTTTTGACACAGCTAAATGTAAACATTCAACATCTTCTTTAACTTCGCGATAAAATTGTTCCCTTATAACTTCCAAACACATCATAATCTATTATATCGCCAGGGTAATAATAGGAAACAGCTACATTGGACAATGTATTGTTGGATATAGCATTTACATATAATGGTTCAACTGGACCATATACATCTGTTACAAGATTAGTATACTTATATTGATAATCTTTGATTAAATAAGTAAATCCATTTATTAATCTATTTGTAGTTATCAACCCTATTAATTCATCATACGTTACCTTAATAATACTAGAAGGACAACATTTAATTGTTTCTTTGTTGTTACAACATGTTTTTACATACATATATTTAATTAATATTTAAATCCACTGAGCATACAATATTATACTTGCTCCACCATTATATGTTGCTCCAGCTATATAAGGTGTTCCTGAACCATTAGCAGCAGTATTCCATGCACTAAATGTATAATTAGTTTTTTGAAGATTTCCAACGTTATCAAGAATTGTTACTAAATAACCACTATTATAAGGGGAATAACTATCTACTGGAGCAGTTCCACTTGTATTACTATTACCATTATATGTAATTGTATATAGGTTACAACAATAAAGTGTTTTATCCTGTTTTAATTTTGTTAAATACGATGCTCGCATATAGTATTATTATATTTATTTTACCTATCAATGTTTCAGTAAAATAATTTATAGTTCAAACTTATGGAAACGGAAGAAATTATTATTAATTTAAAATTATTACAACAAGTTGAAAAAGGTCAAAAATTAATTACACGAGATGCCTATTTAAATATTGAATCAACTACATTAATTCCAGAATGTTTACGAAGATGGAAACGCCAGGATAGTAGAAATGAAACGATTAAAACAATTAATCGTATTATTAATGATGCAATTGCTTTATTGCCCAAAGAGCCAAGGCTTAAACTTCATCTTCGTAAATCAAAACAAGGTATTATTAATTTAAAAGACACGTATTCTATATGTCATCAAACATGTGCACGATTAGATACCATTTTAGATAAAATTACGGCCTTTGATTCTGTGGAATTGCCGGTAGACGTGGCATATATAAGTTAGTTTGATCAAAAAATTTAACAAAGGGAAGTTGTTTGGGAGCAAATGTAGGTGTAGCTGTAGGAAATAAATAATTATTTGCCCCTATACCATATAAATACGTTTCAATATCTACGGCATTGGTAGATAAAGTTTCTGCTGGCATTTTTTGAACATTTATTCCATAACAAGGATAGGCGGCACTTTGAATGGATGATTGTGACGTTTGCCATTCAGCTTGTTTTATTTGAAATGATTGATTAATAAAAAATTCGCCTCGCATATTTTTATTTCGTGTATTCATTCTATAACAATATACAAAAAAAATGTCTAAACTTTAAAAAATTGAACCTTTTTTATAAATACAATTTAAAAAATGTTTAATCTTGGATGCCTTACATTTCAACGTGTATCAAATAAGGATATAAAAAAAGATGAAACTTACATGACATTATCGCGCGATGTTGTATGGCATAATTGGTGCGAATCTTATTGGATTGTTGGAAAATATCAATTTACAGATGGCGATCATATTTTGGGACCTTGTCGTATATTTGTTTTTAAAAAAGATACTTATTTAAAACAATATTCATTTCATTTTGAACATAGTTTAGAATTTTATAAAGTAAACCAAAAATTAGAATTATATATTTTAGTTTCAAATAAAAAAAAAATTCAACAAAACATGGAAAACAGAGCACTTCAATTAATTCTTAAAAAAATAGTAAATGATCCGTGTTTTGTATGGTAAAATTACATTTAAAAACTTATAGAAACAATATAAATATTGATTTATAATACAAATTATGAAGATATTAGATGATGTTAAACTTGATTTTAATGACGTGTTAATTATTCCAAAACGAAGTAATTATTCTTCGCGCAATGAAGTTTCTCTTGAAAGAACATTTAAATTTAAATATTCTCCTCATACATGGACTGGAGTTCCAATCATGGTAAGTAATATGGACACGACTGGAACTATTGAAATGGTTCGTGAAATGCAAAAATATAAAATGTTAACTTGTTTACATAAATATTATAAAAGTAATGATTTAATCGGATTGGATGTAAATTATTTTGCAGTTTCAACTGGTATTGGTGAAAAAGATTTGGAAAATTTAGATGACATTATGGATAAAATTAATCCCAAATTTATTTGTATTGATGTTGCAAATGGTTATATGACTAAATTTATTCAAACGTGTAGTATGATTCGACATAAATATCCAAATGTTATATTAATTGCTGGTAATGTTTGTACACAACAAGGTGTGTTAGAATTAATTGTTGAAGGAAAAGTTGACATTATTAAAGTTGGAATTGGTAGTGGTAGTTGTTGTACTACCAGAAAACAAACAGGTATTGGTATGCCTCAATTAAGCGCTGTAATTGAATGTGCGGATACCGCACATGGTTTAGATGCACACATTATTAGTGATGGTGGATTACAAGTTGTTGGCGATTTTTCAAAAGCCTATGGTGCTGGATCTGATTTTGTAATGAGTGGGTCTATGTTTGCGGGTCATAGTGAATCAGGAGGCGATTTAATAGAAGAATCAGGTAAACAATATAAAATTTTTTATGGTATGAGTTCATCTACGGCAATGAATAAATATAGTGGTGGTATTGCAGAATATAGAAGCAGTGAAGGTAAAACTGTCAAGATTGAATATAGAGGTGATGTGAAACATACCATTCATAATATTCAAGGTGGTATACGTTCAACCATGACCTATATTGGTGCAAAAAAAATTAAGGATATACCCAAATGTACTACGTTTGTTCGTGTAAATAGACAATTAAATCAGATTTATAATGGAAATGAAATATGATGGTAAAATTATAACTTAAAAACAAGTTAGATATAAATTGTTTATATTAAATAGAACCCATGATGACTCTGGATCAAATTGTGTCCATGAACGAATCGCAAACCAAACATCTTTCTTGGAATAAATTAGATAAGTCATTAAAGCTTCGCCGAATGATGGACTTCGCAGATGATTATAGTAAACATGAAAAATTAGATTCTATACAAAAAGATCAATTGAAAGCAATGTTGCGTGATAAATTAGATAAAAAATGTTTACATCGTGCACGAGATGTAATTTATAACGTTGAAGATGAAAAAATTACATCCATACCATCATTGATTCATACCAATCAACGTTATACATTAAAAACCGATGCTATTTCTCCATTACAATCATTGGCTCCTAAAAATAAAACAAAAAAAAATATATAAATTTAGTTGTAAATATGTCGTATGATAAAATCAAATAATAATTGTGTTAAAAATATGTTAAAAATAGAGTCCTTTGTTGTTTCGGGAGTGGTGCGCCGAAATACATATTTATATTTATTTTTTTCATCCATTATGGTCATCCACGTATGTGTTTTATCTAAATTATGTTTTAGATAAACCCTTTTACATGGCATATAATAAGGAATAGAAAGTTTAGGTAATATTCTACAATCAATATCATAATTTACATTGGGTAACCATACAATCTTAACTTTATTTTTTTGAATAATAGCAGAACCACAAATATTTTTTTTAATTTTAATAGGTCCTATTTTTTGAATTGGACTAAATCGAATTGTATTATAATCAACAGATAATTCAGAACCAATGTACATTGGATTGTTAGAGGCAATTAACAACCATGTTCCACAATATTGAATAGGAAACATTTTTTAAAACAAACAACATATTTATATTTCATTTTAAATGTTTAAGTTTACGTGTTCCCTTGTATCCTTTATTTGGTATTCTCCACGTTTTACCATATCGGTTTTTTAATTTGGAAATATATTGTTGGGGTAATTGTAAATAAACATCCCTCCATTTTTTTTTAACAAATTTACCATGTAGACTAGCATTTTTCCATACTACATTTTCCCATGTATCATTGTAATCATCTTTATGTATAGTTGCACAATAAAAATCAATAGGCGCATATTCGGGTTTACTTATTCTTAAAAAACAATTTGGTTTACTATTATTAATATCATTGCCATTTGTTAAAAAAAATCCATGATCTGATGCAAGTTTTTTAATTTTATCAATATCATTTTTATCACAAACAATATCAATATCATCATCTCCATGAATACATGAATTATTACGAACAATTCCTAATAAAGTACCATACGCAATAAACCAGTTTACAATAGAGTATTGATACAATAATTTAACAATATAACATAATGTTTTGTTTAACTTACTTTTTGGTTGAGATGTTCCTGCCATAATATTATATATATAATTGTATGTATTGGGAAAATTTTTATAAATCATCGGTTGAAATGTCACCATCAGATTTTTGTTTATTTGTAAAAAATTATTTTAAAGATCAACATCTAAACATTATGGATTGTGGATGCGGAAATGGACGCGATAGTTATGAATTGGCTAAAACCCATAATGTAATTGGTGTTGACCTCGCATGTATTAATCCTCAAATTAATTCATGTTTGTTTATACAAGATAATTTTTGTAGTGTAGAAAAGTCATTGTGTAATTTAATTTATTCTAGATTTACGTTTCATAGTATTACCAATGAAGATCATATTACTTTTTTAAATAGTATCCAAACTATAGGAACCTATTTATGTATTGAAACACGAAGCGATAAAGGAATAGATTCATTTAGACATCATGGAGATGATCATTACAGAAACTTTACTAATATAGATTATTTAAAAGAAGTGTTAGAAAAAACAAACTTTAAAATTTTATATATTACTGAAAGTGATAACTTAGCAATATACAAAACGGAAAACCCCATTTGTATTCGGACAATTTGTATTAAAGTATAAATTTATTTACGTTGTTTACGACGTTTGCGATATCCACCAACTTGACCTGAACCCGGTAAATCATCCATGCTAGGTCCAAAAAGCATAGCATACAATTTTTTACGTGCAAAAAACATGGCAATAATTGCTAAACAAGCTACTACAATAAGCCCAATTGTTCCACCCGGTAATCCCATACTATTCATTATATTATTTTTTTCCGCCTGTTTTATGTTTATTCTCAAATAAACTTGAAATTAACGTTCCAAAAAAATGTAAAATACCAACTAAAAGTGGTGTTATAATGTTGATTATTATTAATAATATAAGAACAAAGACTACAATTAAACCAAGTGATAGACTCATAATATACTAACTATTTTTATCTACCAGTTGATCCAAATCCACCTTGATTTCGTTCTGTCAATGTAAGTTCATTGGTAAATACAACAAAAAATGGTTCTAACGTTGGACTACATATTTGAAACAATCGTTGAAATTGAGTCACTTGTCCATTACCATCTAAATATACACCTAAAGATCCTCGATATCCACTATCAATAATACCTACACTATTGGCAAGCCGAAAGGGGGTTGTGGATATACTAGATCTAGGATATAAGTAATACGCAGATGGCGCCAATGATTGGGGAATATGATGTAAATCAAAATGAAGAGGGAATGAATACATGGCGGCACAAACCATCAAATTGATTTTTTGAGTTCCGCGTAAAGTACAATCATATGGACAAGCTAGATCAAATCCAGAATCAGGATGGTTATTATTCATAATATTATTATTGTGTGTATTAGCACGATTTTGATACCATTCCATCAAATTCATATCTTCTACTACAACATACAATACTTTGTTCACCATTCTACTTTTATACAAAGGTTGTTTTTAAATTATCTATTCTATTTATATAAATGCCATATACAATGAAAAAAAATGTTAAAAAATGGCGTGTTTATAATAAAAAAACGGGTAAAATTTATGCGTATAACACAACACTTAAAATGGCAAAACGTCAAATAAAATTGTTATACTCTTTAGAAAATAAAAAATAAACGTATGATATGAACGTTAAATTATTGATTCATTTATTATCTATTATACTTCCATTTACAAATGAAACCGCCATTATATTAACAAATTCAAAATTAAAATTATTTCGTCATTTATATCGTTCTTGTGTTTATTCATTTGATTTAAAATCAAAATATTTGATATGCAA
>Ga0209443_1001004_pt1 | contig 18329 bp, 18 predicted proteins | sample LauGreBMM110DCMD_2_FD_187571 | JGI IMG/M metagenome (GOLD analysis project Ga0209443, IMG submission 187571) | Freshwater lake microbial communities from Lake Michigan, USA - Su13.BD.MM110.DCMD (SPAdes) (version 2) | ecosystem: Environmental > Aquatic > Freshwater > Lake | place: Lake Michigan... | reverse complement strand
GAATATTCATAAAAATAACAAAGATGAACCCGAACACATATCAAAAGCATTTAAATCCTCTAAAAGCCATTCAAACATAATACCTGAAATAAAGTATGATATTGTAGATATACCTAAAAATATATCTGTAGTATCAAAATCATTTAAATCATCTAAAAAAACTTATATTAAACCTAAAAAGATTGAGAAAATATATAATGAAGATATAGATATAGTTTATTTACCTTTTAATACTAAACGCGTTTCAGATAATAAATTTGAAGAAAAATTAAATAAAATAATTAATAAATATAAGAAAAAAAAATCTAATATTATAAAATATATTATGAGATTGTCGCAATTATTTTTAGATGATATTATAATTATGAAGGATATATATTATAAACCGATGAAAATTAAAATAATAAATGTATTATATATAAATGTAGACACATTATTGTATATTGGCGAAGTGATTGAAGGGACTACAAAAGGTTCTAAAGTTGTTGTAAAGATACAGCCTAAAATTCCTGATAAATTTGAATATAGAAAAATAGATATTAAGTATCAAATAACTACAGAATATTATATTATGAAATTATTGAATATTAATTGTGCTAATGCTATTGTATCAAAAATATATGCTTACGGATATATAAATGAACTTGTCGAAGGAGACATTGAAAGATATGTGTTAGTATCTGAATATTTAGGAAAAGATTTGACATCATTAAAATATGAAGAAAATATATTAATTATACGAGATATATTTATATTGATTTTGAAGGCATTAAAATCTATGCATAATTGTAATTTAAATAAAAATATATCAATTGTCCATAGAGATATTAAACCACATAATATAGTTTTTACAGATAATACTAGAAATAAAATTAAAATTATAGATTTTGGATTATCAACAAATGTGTTTAATATTATAAATGAAAGGAGTTTAAAAGAATATAAGGGATTACATGGGACGCCTTATTATATGTCTATAATGCAGCATAAAACATTTGTAATTGATTATATGGATGATCTCCAAGCAATTGCTTGGATGTTATTAGATATATTAAGTAAAAATAAATATATATTATTAGATAATATAAATGAGAAACAAGTAGATAATATAATATATAATAATAAGATAAATTTTCTTAAAAATTATAAGAATGCTGAATATATTAAAACTATAGGTAATATATTATTAACTGAAAATAACATATCAGTAATAGGGGAAATTGTAGAATATACTATGAAAAGAGCCGATAAAATAAATAAATATCCGACAGATAAAAAAACATCTAATGGAATATATTATAGCGATTATAATGAATCATATTATAATGACATTGAAAAAATATTATATAAATTAAAATAAATGTCCAATGGTGTAATGAAGATATAGAGTATGCTATTTTATTTCAAATGAAGATACTATTAGATGATTAACGAGCGTTTTAGTAATACTATCACTATTCTTAATATCATTTAGAGCATTTGTATTAGTTTCAAGATAATATTTATAAGCATTATCAATACCATAAGACATAAGGATATTGTTAATATCATATATGCTCATTTTTTCAATTTCATTTTCAATAAATTTATATAAATCATTTTGTAAAATATTGTAATTATCATGACAATTATTATTATTATAACAAATATTTTCATATATCACATCGCAATAATCATATATGCTTTCATGTATAATTTCATTCATATAGCATTCGAACATCGCGCTTATCAGTAGATTAGTTAATATACAATATAAAGGCCTATCATATCAATTTTTATTATTTATTGCAAATATAAAAAATATATATTTATAAAGATTTGTGTAATATTCTTTTACTCACATTTGATACTATTGTGTAATTCAAGAATATCTTCAATATTCCACAGCATATATTCGACTTTTTTATAGGTTTTTTTATTTTCCTCAATTTTTCTTAATTTTAGAGAATTCAATTCTATTTCAAAATCAATCCCTAGAATCTTAACAATGATTCGCTTATAATTATATGTGAGAATCTTACTAATAAAGCGCGGATAATAATATCCGCTTCTATAGCCACTATTACATAGAATGTTATGATTTAAAATTTTAATATAATCCAACAATATAAATTCTGCGAAACTGTTACGATAACACAATTTCTGTTTATTGAGCATCGTAGAGATTGAGTCGGCAAAATTCATGCTAAACTCGTTGTCAATAGTGTCTGCATCTCCTTTGGTTCTATTTGAATTATAGATGTGATTTAGCAAATAATTGAATATGCGATTTGCATAAAGTTCAACACGATTCTTATCAATCGCATTAATGAGGTGTTCATTCTCTTTGGCTACCTTACAAACACCAGCAATCATATGGCATTTATTGGCGTCATTGATATCTCTAAAGGCGTTCTCGTTGGAGAAAATGATTTGTGCTAGGAGCGAGTTATCCATGTTGGGATATGGTTAGATGTGTATCTAACTCTATTATCAATTTTTATTATAAAGTAATAATAAATAGATCATTTTACTTTATAGAAGATTTTTACATTTTTAAATTTAAAATTTGAGTACATAACTTTTTATTTTCTAATATTTCAAAAGTTTTCTAGAAATTTCTAAATAAAAAAAGTTATGTACTCAAATTTTATTTTCATTTTTTGAAAAATTCTTGATACAAATTATATGATACGCCAAAAACAAAAAACAAATATAAAAGCGAAACTCAATATAATATCTTAACAGTACTTAGTATAGCACAAAATTATCTAATACATAAATTTTAATCAATAAGAACATAGAAAATACAAGAATACAGAGCAATATATTTATAATAGATCTTTCTAAAGAATATAATGTGTCATCCAATATTATTAGAAATTCTGTAAGCATCTAATGATAAGCGATATGTTATAGGTGATATTATGATATATCATGATATAATCATTTTTTAATTTACATAGAATAATACATATTATCACAATTCTCTTCTTTTTTAACAGAACATTTATTATATAGCGACATAATAACATCGTATAATATTTTACATATTCTTGATTTTTCAAACATATATTATAATTTCCTAATAAATCTTAATATTATATAATAATTTTATTACCCCCTGTGGGACTCGAACCCACACTCTTTTGATTAGAAGTCAAACGCGATATCCAATTTCGCCAAGAGGGCATAAAAATATGAAAAAAAGATTAATAAACGTATTATAATAAATACAATAAATACAGAGATAATATAAATCAAAAAATATACGCACTTGCGTTACTTGCGTTACTTAAATATGAAATATATAAATAATATGATATTATCGAATATAAAATATCATATTCTTTATATAAAGAATATGATATTATCGAATATAAATGGAAGTTGTAGAAGGGATTATTTTAATATTATCTTGCAAAAAAACATAGATATGGGAGATTGAAAAAATTAAATCTAAAAAAACAATATTGTGGTTGGAAGGTTATTAAAGTAATTGGTAATTTATTTTTAAATAAAGATTTTGAACTTATTGATGATATATTATTTATAAAATGCGAAGATTCATATATACATTTATTGAAAAAATTAGCATTATCCTTAAAATATCTGTATACAATATTTAATATAAAACAAGGCGTATTAAGATGCGGAGATGATTTAATATTTATAGAAGATAATTTAATAAAATTTATAGAGTCCGTAAAATATGATTTTTACGGAAGATCTCATGACGCAAGAACGGCAATACAAGATCCTAAGTTATTGGAAAATTTGAGGTTTGGTATTGAATATGATAATTTTATTTATAATTACTATATAAATCATCAAAATGAATTAATAGATAAAGAGCATGGAATACATATGAGTTTACAAGAATTAAATAAATACTTAATTCGTCCCTCATTAGACGGACCGCGCGGTGTAATATATTACATATCTAATAAATCATGTCAAATAATTATTAATACTATGGAAAATATAAATTATAATATTTTCCATTTAGATGAATATACAAATAGTTATCCATATACTATCGAAGATATAGGTATTATTTATATTATGTATCGTAATAAAATACCATGTACTGACAATAGATATTTTTATTCAGACGATAATTATTATACAAAAGATACATTAGCAATTCATACAAATGATGACAAAGACCAATGATATTATTAAAAATTGATATTTATGTATTATTAAAAACATAAATACTATGAATGAAAACGGTGATTATATTATTTTTACAGAAAAAACAAAAGATAGAATTATAGCAGGCGTGGATGAAGTTGCACGAGGTACTTTTATAGGTCCTGTTGTAGCGGCCTGTGTTGTTTTACCTAAAAGTTTTCCCGATGAAACTTACAAACAAATTAAAGATTCTAAAAAATTATCAGAAAAAAAACGAGAGTTTTTAGCATCTTATATTAAAGATACGTGTATAACATATGGTGTTGGCGAAGTATCTAATGAAGATATAGATAAGATTAATATATTAAATGCGACTATGAAAGCAATGAATAGAGCGATAAACGAGGCTTATAAAAAACATTCATTCGATTATTTATTGATAGATGGACCAAATTTTAAAGGATATGTTCCGCCCGGAGAAGATGAAGATATGATTGAATATGAATGTGTATTACAAGGTGACTCAAAATATTTATCTATTGCTGCGGCATCAATAATAGCAAAAGATTATCATACAAAATTAATTAATAAACTCGTTGAAGATAATCCTAAATTAATGTTATATGATATTAAAAAAAATAAGGGATATGGAACAAAAAATCATCTTAATGCTTTAAAAATTCACGGTTTAAGCGAATTTCACAGAAAAACATTTGGAATATGTAAAAGCCTATAATATATCTATTTTCTACGGCGTAGTTGCTTTTACTACAGAAATAACCGAAGAATCTTCCGTTTTATTATAACAATCTAAATAACTCCAAGAAATGCCACATTTCTTAGCATATTCGCATTTTAATGCTTGGGTTTTAACCTTATCCTCCATAGAATCTAATAAATAAGGGTATACCTCGTTACATATTAAAGGCTTAACGCGATTAAAATTAACTACATCACTATTATTAGGCCATTTATATTCTGTTCCATAAGAATCTGAATGTTTTACAATAGTATTATTAAAATATCTATTCGCAGCAGTTATATTAGAACTTGTCCAAGAACTTTTATGAATACCTGTTATATCTGAATAATTTTGTAAACTTTTAGATACATTACCATCTAATTCCACGTATATGTATTTTGGATTAGCATCTTGTTTAACAAAGTTGTTACTTGTAGTAGCAAAACGATAATCATTATTATCATTATTAACTAATTCAAATTGAGATTTCATGTTATATATAGTACCGTATACTTTCTCGTTTGGAACACATTTATAATTTAATATATGCTCATTTTCAGATAATACAATATCATTTTTGTCATTTAATATATACTGTTTGTTTTCACCACCTTTAGGATACTTAGACGAATGAATTTCAGTTAATGGATCTGGAGCATCAAATCCTCTAGAATAATTCTTAATATTACTCATGATATCCATAATATTACTTGTATCTGTTACCTTTTCTAAATTCCAATAATCGGGACATACTGGTAATGTTTCAATTCTTTTCTTTAACTTTCGCGGTTTAATACTAATTATAGATATTAATAGATAAATAATTATAATTATTGCGCCTAAAACATATGTAATAACTGCTGGAAAAAATTTATTATATATATATGTTCTTCCCCAATCAGTAAAAAATATTACTGATAAAAGAATTGCCGCAGATAGACCATATACAAAACATACCATCCATGTTCCTTTATACATATTTAATTTTTCCATTTTGAATAATTCGAGTTCTTTTTTATTAGGTACGAAGCGTAATTTAGTTTCAGCATCTAACCCTAAATCTTCTTCATTATAAGAAAAAGCATTATCTATATAACCATTCATTTTTCTATATTTTTCTATACTTCTATAATATTATATTATTTATTATTATTATAAATATTTAGTTACATCAAGTGTTTGAGTGCCTTTTTTAGAAGGAAGCGTAGATCTCTCAAGAGGTACGGGCATTGTGCTAATATCTTGTAAATATTTTTGAGATTGTTTAACATTTGATATAATTTCTGGAACACTCCATTCAATTACGCGCGTATTTAAGTCTAATATCTGCTCCTTTATATTATTCAGACTATTTTTACCATATTGAAAATATATAGACCTCATTATAATTTTAAGTTCATCATCACTTTGTCGCGATATATTTATTTGCCCATTAGTATCATTTAATATTTTATTACGAATACCTTTTTGCAATAAATCAATATTAGCAATTGAGAAAAATATTTTAGATACTTCAGTACAATCTAAATTACGGGATATTACGTTTATTTGATGTTCGCTTGCTTTAACACGCGCTTTATCAATATTTAATGTACTTTTATTTGTCGCATCAATACGCCCGTTTAAAAAATTCATTCTATGTAATACAGGGTTTGATTCATCAAGTTCTAAATATTCCATTGTTCTTAATATATATAATTATTTTCATTTTATATAATAGTAGCAATAATTATATATGACCGATTGTAAAGATATTAGAATTTGTTCTCTAGAATTACTTAAAAAAATAAAACATCACAAAAGTATTAATAAAATAGATGAAGAAAAAATAGTAAAATTAATGAGTATTTATATAGATAAACTCATTTTTAATATAACATCCTTATGTGCCCTTTTATCTTTAAAAATGGGGGTTAAAAAAATATTAGATTCGCATATAAAATATCTTTTATTTTATATTAATAAATATTGTAAATCATCGCAATTTAATAATAAGGGAACTAATACTAAAAGTATGCGAGGAGGTGCGTTTAATACTGCTGCTTTTTTTGGAGTTGATGAATCTCGGCATTATAAGACTGAAAATATAGGTGCTGATATAATGAATATAGATTTTTCAAATAATATAGCAAGACCAGCACTTGGATTACAAATGACAGGTGGTGCTTGTTCAATATTAAATAAAATAGTTAAAATGAAAATGAAGAAAATATTTAGTAATTTTAATGTTAAAATAGATGATAAATCACTAGATATTATTATGCTCAAATTTAATGATATATTAAATGATTTGGTGGAAAAAGTCAATAATAGCAAAAGTAGCGAATTAAAATATTCTAATTTTAAAAAACTTATATATAAAAATAAAATAATGAAAAATGATATATAAATATATATGAATATAATTATTAAAAATGCCAATAATTACATTGGACGGAAATATAGGGTGCTTTAAAACGAGTATTTTAAACTATTTTCATAAATATTATAAAACTCCCGTTGATTTAGAACCTGTTGAAAATTGGAGCGAATATCTAAAAAATATGTATAATACAGATAAAAGTACATACAATTTTCAAATAAGAGTATGGCTTGATAGATGCTGGATACAGGAAAAGTCAAATACTATACTTTTAATGGAAAGAAGTCCGTATTTTATTAAAAATGTATTTGTTGAAAAAGCATATGAAGATAAAACTATTAGCGAAGAAGAATATAAGAATATATTAACACTTCATAAAACAACTGATAAATTATGGAAACCTCAAGGTTATATATATCTAAGGTCTAATCCCGAAATATGTTTTAATAGAATTATAAAAAGAGGAAGAGAAGCAGAGAAAAATATTAAAATTGAATATTTAAAAAGAATTCACGAACTACATGATAAAAAATATGAAGAAGCATTAAAAAATAATAAAAATATTATATGTATTGATGTAGAAAATAAAAGTGTTGCTGATATATGTAGCGAAATTATATCATCAAATATTTATAATAATATTATAAATCAAATATATAATATTTAGCAAGAAACTATTGGAGATTTAGTTCCAACGAAGCAACTATAATATAGTCTATCCATATTCTTATATTCAAGTGTAGGCGAAGAAGAATGAATTAGTTTCCTATTATTAAATATAAGCAAATCATTATTTTCCCATTTAATATCAATAATATTATCTTTATTAACTACATGTTTTGACATTATTTCTCTATATAAATCAAAACTATCATCACAAGACATTTTATCAAACTTAGTAAAACGAAATGGAGATAGCATTAGAGCTTTACGATTCTTATTATAAGTAGAATAGACAACAAGAGGTGTCTTAGTAATAATAGTCTCGGTTTTTTCAAAGTTCATATCATTATTTTTAATCCTATTATATCCCGTATAATCAAAATATGTATTCATCATTCCTGTATTTGTATTTGAATAAATGACGTTTAAATCGCGGATTTTTTCTTTTATATTGATATCAATACTATCATAAGCATCTTCGAGACTGGCGAAAAGAGTATTTCCACCTCTTGTAGGTGTCTTAATCATATACATACTTGATACAACTGGTGGAAGATAAGTTCCGTGTCCTACAATATCCTGATGCCATACAAGCGTGTTTTTACACCTTTTAACATTTAAAATGCCGATTTTTATCCTTTATTATTCTTGTATTTTCTTATTTTATTTTTCTTAATATAATTTTTTTGTCTATTATATGTTCCATTTAATATTCTCTTACAATAGTCTTCTGGTATAGTTTTTATTGCTTCTTTTATATTATTATTTAAGTCATCATATAATATTCCTTGTTTCTTTTGTAATTTAGATTTTAGAAGACTAAAAAACATTTCTATACTATTTGTATAATGTTGATATGGTAATGAATAAATCAGCTTATTATTTTTATTTATTAATTCTTTAACTCTTTCGTTTCTATGATAACTTGCATTATCTAAAATTATAACCTTATTTTTATATTTATTAGTAATAAACTTTTCTAAAAACGCTAATAATCTATCACCATCAATACAACCTTTATTATACAATTCATAACCGATTACGCCTTTTATTGAAATAGCAAAAATACCAGTATATTTTTTGAAAACTTCTTGTGAATTAGTTTTAATTACACTTCTTTTTCCTACTTCATTATAGCAATGATGTCTTAATTGTAAAGAGTTTATACTTGTCTCATCTATGCAAATAATATCATCTATTTTATATTTTTTAATTTCATTATAAAAATCTTTTATTTTTCATTAATATTAATATCTTTACCAAATCGCTTAACTGGTTCGTGTCTAATTTTAGTTATTTTTAGCGAAACATAATTTTCTTTAATTATACGATGTAGATGCATTAAACTTATACTTAATTTATTAAATTTTGTTTTTAATTTAGTAAGTAAATCATGTAATGTAATAGTCTTATTGTTTTTAAGTTCTTCTAATATAAACTTAATATGTTCTTTTTCAACCTTATATGATATTGGTTCTCTATTATGTCGTTTAATTTCTTTTTCTTCTTTATATCTTTTCGTCCATCTCAATAAACTTCTTACAGAACACTTAAATATTTTACAAGTATTTTCTTGCGTATCTTTATTTTCCAAAAAATATTTTACAGCGGATAATTTATAATCTTCGCTTTTATGTTTAGTCATTATAAAATTATTTAAAGTTATGTACTATATATTATAATGATAAGAAATTATGACTGATATTGTTAATATTGATAAGTATAATAAATTAATAATTGAAAATGAATTGTTAAAGAAAAAAAATGTAGAATTAGAAGAAAAATTAAAAACATATACCAATACAGAAAGAAATAAGAAGTATTATGAAAAAAATAGCGAAAAAGTAAAAGAGAAGGCAAAAACATATATGGAGAAAATGAAAACGGAGAACCCAGAAAAACTTAAAGAATGGCGTCATACTGCTTATATGAATAGAAAGAATAAGTTAGAACAATCTATTAAATAATTTATTCTTTATCTTTTAATTTTAATCCAGAATTAGTAATAATGCTTAAATCAATATTCCATTTAACCTTATTTCGTTCTATCCATATATTTTTTTGTTCTTTATGATGATTTAATACTTGTTCTTTATTCCATTTATTAACTTTCATAAGATGTTTATCTGCTTGATTAGATAAACATCTTAATCCTGTTAAACCTGAATGAGTTACTGAATGACATCTATGACATAATGCTATAATTCTTTCTAATTTTTGTATATTAGTTTTATCGTCATATGACCATCGTTCGTGTGCTTCAAGTTGTATAGTATTCCATTTTTTTAATTCTTCATTTTTATTAAATTCATTATTGCTTTTTAATTCCAATAAATAATCATTAATTTCTTCATCACTATTCTTATCTAAATCTTCGTCATCATATTCTATTCTATTTTTACAATATAAACCACAACATTCGCATTTATAATTAACTCTTTCATATATATATTTTCTTATTCTTAACCAATCTTCATTATATATACAACTTCTTACATTATTAAACCACGATGTTGTAGGAATTAAATCTATAAATAAATTAGAACCGTTAAACTCTCTATTTTCACTAATTATATTATCAAATGATTTATATTCTTTATATTTTTCAAGCAATTTATTTTTATTTGTATTATTAGCATACCATAATTTTTTATCCCAATCAAATTTTGCACCAAGACTTTTTGCATCATCTTTATTTTCAAATGGAACAATCAAGTATATTTTAGACATTATAATAGTAATATCTAAAAAAATCTTATATTATATCATTTTTTAATATTCAGTATAAAACTATTTAAAGATAATCTATATACTATATATAGATAATGTAAATGTCTAGAAAGAAGAAAGACTATGATGTTATTAAAGAAGACTTTGAAAAGTTTGATTATATGAAAACTGTTAAAAATAATATTAATAATGTTCTTAAAGATAAGGCGATTTTACCTATCATTAATGATTTAGTTATTAGAACGAATAAAATTGTTATTCATTCTTGTAATTTTATTAAATTTTATTGTATTTATCTTTATGAAAATGATTTGGAATTTCCTTTAATTGATAAAAACTTTATTTGTGATGTTTTTAAGGTTATTACGAAAAGAAAAGATAATAGAGGTGCAACACCTGAAAAAGATTATAGTGAATTGTTAAAGAACTTATATAAGTTTTATAATGAAAATTATATTACTACTGTTTATGATAATGAAATAATTTATTATGACAAATTAAGTTATATTTTAGCATACGAAGCAATTGATATTGAAAAAAATATAAATAATAACATACAAGAACATTTTATTACACATCTTAATCAATTTGTAAATCATTCATTTAATTTACAAGAACAAAAAGATGAGATTAAAAAGATTAAAGATAAAGAATTAAGAAAAGAAAAATATAAATCTTTAAGTATTGAATATAAAAAGGTTAAAGATGATTTAGTTTCATTATCACTTGATTTAACCGCAGATGAAAAATATCACAACTGGATTAAAGAACATAAAATACATATTGTACCTAATAAAACTAATTTTGATAAAGATAGTATATATTATGACTTACATTCTAATACAAAAGATTATTTAAAATCATTTATTTATATAAATATTCAACTTGAAAAACTTAATGATAAACTTTTAGAAGGTATTAGTACAGAAGATATTGATAAGGTTAAACAAATTAAATTATTTAATATTTTACCATTAAGAAGTAATATTATTCCTAAAAATATATGTATTGATACTTGTGCTTTAATTAGTAATTTTTTAGGTGATGAAAGTACATCAATTCACTTGAAAAATTATAAGAAAATAAATGAAAATGAAGAAAAAGGAAAAGACCAAAAAGATAAAAAGACCAATCAATATAAATTATGGAATAGATTTTTAAAGTTAAATAATAAAATATTCAAAAATAATAAATATGAATTTAATTATATGATTAGAACTGATGGTATTTCTATTGGAATATTATTTATTAGATTAGGTAATAATGGATTGCCATTAACATATAATAATCCTAACAATAAACCAGAAGAAAATACAAAATATATAGAAAAAGAAATTATTACAGATGAATTAAGAAGTAAAAAAATAGTATGTATTGACCCTGGTTGTAGTGATTTAATTTATTGTGGTAGCAAAGATAATGATGGTAATTTAGATACTTTTAGATATACACAAAATCAAAGAAGATTAGAAACAAGAACAAAAAAATATAATAAAATTATTGAAGAAGTTAATAATACAACTTTTATAAATGGTAAAAATATTAAAGAAATTGAGAGCGTTTTAAGTAATCATAATAAAAGAACTTGTCATTATGAAAAATTCAAAAATTATCTAATTGAAAAAAATAAACTTAACTTACTGTTATTTTCTCATTACGAAAAGACATTTTTTAGAAAGTTCAAATTAAATAGATATATCAATACTCAAAAAAGCGAGAGTAAAATGATAAAAAACTTTACTAAAAAATTTGGAGAACCTAACGATGTATTGTTTATAATGGGAGATTATGATAAATGTAGTAATAATATGAGTGGTTTAGAACCTACAATATGTAAAAAGTTTAGAAAAATATTTAAAAATGCAGGATTTAGGACTTATTTAGTAAATGAATTTAGGACATCTAAATTATGTAATTGTTGTCATCACGAAATAGAACCATTTATGATAAGAAAAAGTCATAAACCGAATGATATAAAAGTTAATAAAAAAATAACTGTTAATGGATTACTTTCTCATCAAGAGGATAAGCAGAAATGCGAGATAATTCATAATAGAGATAAAAACGCCGTACAAAATATGTTAAATATTGTAAAGAGTATATTTACAATAGGAAGAAGACCAGACATATTTACGAGAATTCATACATAGTACACGCTATGTTATAACCAAATTTTTATTATCTTTTAATATTTTTTTTGCTGTGAAAATCGGCATTTTAAATGGTAAAAGGTGTAAAAGGGTCGCTATATTTTAACTGTACATCTTTTACTCCGTGAAGATTTTTAATATAACAATTACCTCTCAATGCTACTTGTGGAACAATATCAACTTTTGAATATTCGAAAGGATGAATCGTCGCATTATTGTGTTTATCATCAAATAACTTACAAAATTCGTAATATTCTACAGGATTAATTTTTTGATTTTTAAATAATAGAATAGGTACACTATTGAATAATTTGACAATTTGATTTTTGTCATAGTCTGTTAAATATTTAATATCAGTATTGGAAATTATAGCGAGATTTCTTTTATATGTTGGAAATGATACAGTATATGAACATACAGTTATTATATTTATCGAGAACATAAATATCGCTAGGACTTGATAGGATGACGTAATAAACATTATTATTTGTAATATTAGCAATGATAATGTATAAAAATAATTTTATAAGATATCAATTTTTTATAATTATTTTGAATTATATTTGGAATTGCACAATTCGGGATATTTGTATTCTCTATGTTTAGCAATGGCAATTACATAATCTTTAATTGAATTTGAAAGTAATCTTGATGCTTTTAGGGGTACACAACTTGGAATATTAGGAACACAATAAATACTCACATTTTTATATGTAATAAGAGGCTTATCTTTGTTTGTTGGCATAGATTGTTCAGTTATACCTCCTTGATCAATTGCTACATCCATGATAATACTATTAGTCGGCATAGTATCCAGGATATCGTTAGTTAATAATTTATTTGTTTCACTGCCAGTATTATATATACTTCCGATTGTTATAATTGATTTTTTCATAAGTAATTTTAGATTATCATCATTCATATTATAGATATTGATAATATCTTTTGTATCTACACAATTGTCTACTTCGCTTTTGATATTCTTAATTTTTTCTTCATCTTTATCAATTAGATAAATATTCTTATACCCCATATTTATAGCACATTTCATAGACGCAAGTCCTACATTTCCAACACCTATAATTGTTATAGGAATATGATAATAGTGATATGGAAATTTTTGTTTTATAAATGATTCTGCTTCAATAAATGCTTGTTCTCCAGCAATAGACGACATATTTGATAAAATAGGATAGTTTATTTTACCATCGGCATTTTTAATAACTACCGTTTCATAAGCATAACAAGATGCTTTAGATTCAATCATTCTTTCTCGAAGACTTTTATTGCTTGCAAAATGAAAAAATGTAAATATAGTATGTTTTCCATTTATAAGACGGTATTCGCTTTCTTGAGGTTCTTTTACTTTTACAATAAGATTCGCTTTATAATATAACTCATCTATTGTATTAAGCATAATTCCCCCGACTTCAATATATTCATAATCTTTAAAACCTGCTTTGATTCCAGCACCTTTTTGAAAATATACTTGAATACCCTCATAAACAATACTTTTTACATCATAAGGAATCAATGATACGCGATTCTCATTTGCTTTCAATTCGACAGGAATACCTACAGATAACATAATATTTCAAAAATAACAATATATTATATTATCTTATTATAATTTTATATATAAATTAAAAAATCAAAGATAGTAGTAATAAAATACTTATAGTTAAATATTCTATGATAATCGCAATTTTTCAATAGACTCTATTATAAGACATCTATTAGCACCAGTGAATGAACATATTTCTTGAGTATTATTCATAAATTTAAAATGAGGAATAGATAGGATACTATTAATATCATCTATATCTTCGCATTTTTGAACATCAACTTTTATAAAAATTATATCTTTGTAAGTTTCAGATAATTCTTGCATGTATGGATATATATCATTACAAGGCTTACAGAATGACGCCGAAAATATAACTAATACCTTGTTATATTTTAATATATTATTGTATTCGTCGTTATTAGTTATATCTAATATTGTCATTATCTATATAAAATAAGTTAATTTATTTTTAATTTTTAGTCGCAAATATAAAAATTGATTATATAAATATATTAATGCTCTATATAATAGAATGCCTCCAAAATCTTTGAAAGAAGTTAAAACGGTTGAAGAAAAATATAAAAAATATGAATTGCTCGAACATATTCTTGCTCTACCAGATACATATATTGGTTCAATAGAGTCGCAAAAAATCAATAGTTATGTATATGATAATGCTTCTGCTAAAATGGAGAGCAATGAACTTACATATATTCCAGGACTTTTAAAAATTTTTGACGAAGTTATTGTAAATGCGATTGATCATTCAATGCGTTTGAAAGCCGAAGAGACAGCAGGAAAAGAAAATATTAAGCATGTTAAAAATATAAAAGTATCGATTGATAAAAATACAGGAATTATCACAGTGTATAATGATGGTAATGGGATTGATATTAAAAAACACGGTACTTATGGTGATTTATGGATTCCTGAATTAATTTTTGGCGAACTTTTGACATCTACTAACTATGATAAAGGAGAAGAGAAAATATGGGGGGGTAAAAATGGATATGGAAGTAAGTTAGCGAATATATTCTCCAAAGAGTTCATTGTGGAAACCGTAGACCACTATTCAGGTAAAATATATACACAGGCTTTTAGGAATAATATGACAGAACGCGATAAACCTAACGTGAAAGCATCTTCTAAAGCACCTTACACACAAATAACTTTTAAACCAGATTATGAAAAATTTGGAATTAAAAATATTACAGATGATATATATATGTTGTTTCATCGTCGTGTAATTGATGCTTGTGCTACTACAAATAAGGATGTATCGGTATATTTCAATGGCGAAAAGATATCTATTAAAGATTTTGAAAAATATTGTGAATTGTTTTTGGATAAAAAAGAACAACCGTTGATTTATGAATCCTGTGGTGAAAGATGGGAAGTAGCAGCATCAATTTCTAAAACAGGATCATTTGAATATTTCTCTTTCGTTAATGGAATTAATACGATTAAGGGAGGAAAACATATTGAATATATTACAAATATGATTACTAAGAATCTTACAGAAATGACATTGGCAAAAAAGAAGAAGACTGTTAAATCGCAGCATATCAAGGATAATTTAATTATCTTTGTCAAGGCTCTAATTGTCAACCCTAGTTTTGATTCGCAAAGCAAAGAGACCCTTACAACTCCTGTAGCCAAGTTTGGTTCAAAATGCGATTTAAGCGATAAATTTTATGATAAGTTGTTTAAATCAGGTATTATAGATAAGGCGTTGAGTATTACAGAATTTTATGATAAAAAGAAATTGGTTAAAACTGATGGTAAGAAAATATCGCGAATTATTGTCCCAAAACTTGATGATGCTAATTTAGCGGGTACGAAAAATAGCACAGAATGTACTCTTATTTTAACAGAAGGTGATTCTGCTAAAACTATGGCTATCGCAGGATTGAGTGTTATTGGCAGAGATAGATATGGTGTATTTCCTTTGCGCGGTAAGATTCTAAATGTAAAGGATGCGACATTGCAAAAAATATCAGATAATAATGAAATAACTGCTATTAAAAAAATTCTGGGATTAGAACAGAATAAAAAATATACTGATATTAGTCAATTGAGATATGGTTCTATTATGATTATGACTGATCAAGATCATGACGGAAGTCATATTAAGGGTCTTGTATTTAATATATTTCAAAGTATGTGGCATGAGTTATATGAAATTTCAGGATTTCTTACATCTATGCTTACACCGATTATTAAAGCGACAAATAATAAAAAAGATGTAATTGAATTTTACAATATGTCTGATTATGAAAGATGGAGTGAAACAGATGTTGCTAAAAATAGTTCATGGAAAATCAAATATTATAAAGGACTTGGTACTTCAAGCGATCAAGAAGCAAAAGAATATTTTAAGAATATGAAGAAGGTAACATATATGTATGATGAAAATGCTGACGAAGTCATTGATTTGGCATTTAATAAGAAAAGAGCCGATGATAGAAAATTATGGCTTCAAAATTATAATAAGGATAATGTTTTGGATTATTCTAAGTTAAATGTGGATTATAAATCCTTTGTGGATAAAGATTTGATACATTTCTCTAACAGAGATTTACAAAGATCTATCAATCATATTTGTGATGGTCTAAAAGAAAGTACGCGAAAAATCATTTATGCGTGTTTTAAAAGAAGATTGTATACTAATGAAATAAAGGTTGCTCAATTGTCTGGATATGTTAGTGAAGTTTCGGCATATCATCACGGTGAAAACTCACTCCAACAGGCTATTGTAGGTATGGCACAAATTTATGTAGGAACTAATAACATTAATCTATTAAATCCTAATGGTCAATTTGGTAGTCGTTGTCAGGGAGGCCAAGATGCCTCTTCTGCGAGATATATTTTCACACTATTATCTAAACTAACAAGATTGATATTTAAGGAAGAGGATAATGCTATTCTAAAATATCAAGATGATGATGGGCTGCAAATTGAGCCTGAATATTATATTCCTATTATTCCTATGATTTTGGTAAATGGCGGTATTGGAATTGGTACAGGATATTCTACAAATATCCCACAATTTGACCCAAGCGAATTAATTAGCATTTGTAAAATTATTTGTAATGTAATTAAAATGTCGGGGACAGTTGTAAAATCCGTTGAAGATCTTGAAACAATTAATGAAACTATTAATATCCTAGAAATTAACGAAATTACACCATATTATTTAGGATTTAAGGGTAATATTATTAAGGCAGAGAAAAACTCTTATATTAGCAAAGGTGTTTATAGATGGGTTGATGAGTCAACTGTAGAAATAACAGAGTTGCCTATTGGGACATGGACTGAAGATTATAAAGAAATTTTAGAAAATATGATTACTAATGGATTAAATAATTTGAAATATATAGAGAATCACTATACATCTAAAAATGTTAAATTTATCTTACACTTTAATACGAATGTTAAGTCTACTATAGAAGAAAACTTTGATACCTTGTTTAAATTACAATCGAGTAAAAATCTAAGTATTAACAATATCCATCTATTTAATAAAGATGGGGCTATTCAAAAATATGATACGGCGGTTGAAATTATTAAAGAATGGGCTGAAACAAGAATATTGAAATATTTTGAAAGAAAAAATTATCAAATTAAGAATCTAGAAAAAGAGGCTAAAGTATTAAGTAATAAGATGAGATTTATCTTAGATGTAATAGCGGGTAATATTCAAATTATGAATAAAAAATTAAACGAAATTACGGCGCGACTTATCGAATTAAACTATCCACCCATCAATACAGGAAATGAAGATGTAGAAGAATTAGGGGAGAAAGAAGAAAAAGCGGCAGAAGAAGAAATTGATAGTAATATTAATTATAAACATTATAATTATTTGTTAAGATTGCCGATATCTCAATTAACTTATGATAGAAAGATTATATTGGAGAAAGAATATAATGAATTAGATGAGAAACTAAGAAATCTAAAAAATACAAATATTGAAGATTTGTGGCTAAATGATTTAAT
>Ga0209443_1001003_pt1 | contig 18329 bp, 15 predicted proteins | sample LauGreBMM110DCMD_2_FD_187571 | JGI IMG/M metagenome (GOLD analysis project Ga0209443, IMG submission 187571) | Freshwater lake microbial communities from Lake Michigan, USA - Su13.BD.MM110.DCMD (SPAdes) (version 2) | ecosystem: Environmental > Aquatic > Freshwater > Lake | place: Lake Michigan... | reverse complement strand
TTATATTACATTACTATTGTTTTAACAGATGTTCAAACTTGTAATTCGTTTATAAATTGCATAATATTACATCTTATTACATCTTAAATATCATTTAAAATATTTTGTATTTAAGATGTAAATACATCTTAAAATCTTAATCCTCTATCCTCATTATTTGATGAACCCATACTCAACAGTAAAAGAAATAATCAAAATTATGAATCTCCGACAATTCTTTATTACTTGTAATTTTAGTGGCTTTATATATGTGTTCATTGCCGAAGAATATTGTTCGTCTAATCATTCTGTTGTTTAACTTGTCAAATTCAACTGTCCATTTTGAAACATATTTTGGGATATGAATAGGAATAATACCTAGTTTTATTTTAATAGTTGCATGTTCGTATGTTTCATCAAAATCAAATTGATATGAATATTTAAAAAATTTGAGAAAAAAACGATTAACTAAATTTTCTTCTCCAAATAACCAATTTCCCGGTTCATATAGTTTTACAGTAATGCGCCGTTTTTCCTCATTAAAAATCGCGTTATCAAAGCTCATTAAAATACTCATATTTTTAAGGTCGCTTAATTCCCAAATACCCTTGAGATGTTCTGGTATTTGCACGGATTGTGTATTTTTTGTTTCAAAAAATCTGGCAACTGATGCAAATGATGTATCAATACGATTCATAATAAATAATATGTATAAAAAATAACTATATATGAGTGATAGATAAATTATAGGCTTAATGTGGGGTTTTCTATTATTCCGTGAATGAAAAAGAGCAGCATATTAATTCCAACAAATTCACCATCAGTATTGTTGCAAATTATCATATCAGATACTTCTTTACATGGTTCAACAAATTGCTTGTAAGAAGGCCTCACAAATCTATTATATTGATATTTTATTGAGTCCAGTGTCCTCCCTCGATCAGTCATATCTCGTCCGATCCGTCTAAAAAGTCTAACATCCGAATCAGTATCAATGAAGATTGCACAATTTAATTTAGATCGCAATTCCTTGTTTTGCAGTACAAGAATCCCTTCGATTATTAGTATTTTTGACGGCTTTATTATTTTTGATTCCTTTTTCCGCGTGTGTGTTGTAAAGCAATATTCTGGCATGTTTACACTAATACCACTTGATAACGTATTAATATGGTTGTTTAACAGGTCCCAGTCTATCGCGTCAGGATGATCAAAGTTGTAATCAGCAGGTGACCCAGTGTCAGGCACGCCTATATAATAAGAATCTTGATTGATGACTTCAACCGATATACAATCAAAATGACTCTTAATACGATTAACCGCTATAGTTTTGCCACATCCGGATCCTCCGGCAATACCTATTATTACAGGTCTTGTTATATCCATATCGGGGGTGTTATATTACAATAATAATAGTACATTGAATATCAACATAATAAAATAGTCAATTTTTATAAATCATTATTTGCAATAGCTATTAAATTAATGTCAATATATATATATACTAATGGGTTGTTCACAAAGTCGACATACGAATTATTCAGGAGAAAAAATTGCAGTATTGATTAGGTCTGCGAATAATCTTAAGAATACCGATTATATAGGAAAAAGTGATCCATATTGTATGTGTAGAGTCGGTTATGTGGGAAGTCTATGGGAAGATAAACTATCAAGTACTGAGAGATGTTCACATATTGTGGCGTCAACACTAAATCCAGAATGGAATTTTGCAACTATATACACAATACCATCATCATACAAGCTCAATAAAATGGAATTTCATGTCAAAATATTAGACAATGATATGGTAAATAGAGATGATTTTATGGGAGAAGTTAGAATACCTTTGCGAACACTGATACAAAACAATAATAAGGCGGTTGAATACAATATTGAAAACGGCAAGGGATCAATTATTATAATGACTGGTACAAATGTTGATGTAGCTGTAAAAAACAAACTAAAGGACGGAAATATGAATACAAACCATATGTGGTTAAATTCGCTAAAACAATATTTTTCAGAGGCAGATGATGATATAGTTTATAATACAACTATGCTTGGGTTTTTGGCAGCAGGTTTAAAAAGTGATATTGGATTGAGAGATTGGTTTTTAAACAGAGCAGACGATAAGGGACAATGGAACGGGCCAGAAGATTCTAATTGCGTGACATATATGAATCATGAAGATGTTGTAAAAAAATTAAAAGAATCATCGGAAAAATTCGGAACAAATAATATAAATGGGTCGATTGAGAGACAAAATAATCTCGGATTTCAGAGATTAAACGGAGTTATTTGGAGCGAATTAGAAAATCCTGTAATCGGATTGGGACAAACTCAAGAGAATCATGCATTTGTAAGGCCATACATGGATAAACTTGTCGGCATTAACGGGAATTGGACGAAAAATTTGATTACCGAGTATGTTAATGACTTTTTCCACAATAGAAACACATTTAACACATCTGAATTCCAAATATGGACAACAATAGTATTGCATAAAATCCATCTTGGTATGGTGATTACATGGGAAGAAGCAACTAGTTTTATGGATATGCAAGGGAAATTATTAAGAACTATCCCATTTGAAGAAGAATTAATAAATAATTCGGTTATGCGAGAAATAACTGGGCTAAATGATACTCTTAATATGAAAAAGGTTTGGATAAATAAATATATCATAGCTATAAAAGAGTTGCTGCCGGAGAGTAAGACAATGAATAATGAACGTCTCACTCTTTTAGCCTCAAATATTATGGACAGTATTTTGTTTGCAGGTGGTCAAAGTGTGCCATCCGTATTATCCAGATGTATAACACTGTTGTATAGCAAATGGTTATATGACAAACTTGGAAATAATTTTAAACTATCTATTAACAACAATTTACACAATTATATAATGGAAGTTATCAGATACTTTCCACCAGTGAGCGGATTTGTCTATAAAAATAGATCGTTCGGCGACGGACCTTCCAATAGTGTATATTTATGTTTACATACTGCTCAAAGCGATAAAAAAGTATGGGGTGCTGATGCGCATGAATTTAAATTACGATCTATACAGGAATATAACTGCAACATGGTAGCGTGGGCAAATCAAGCAATTGGATACGACAAGTATAAGAATAATTCAAGAGCATGTCCAGGAAAGGATCTTAGTATAGTTATGATATCAGAGATGATGATGGGATTTATTAGGACAACACTCCCCGGTAATAGTGGCATCGAGGGAGGATATTCGTTTGATTCTACAAGATGGATATCTGATATTAAGCCATGTGATATTCCAGTAAAAGGATACGATATAGCATCGATTACATTAACAAGAAACAGGACTAGTAGAGTAATGACGGATGATCAGATAGAAAGAATATGGTATGATAAGGGTGATACTAAATTTGACAGAGTTAATGGAAATACAAAATCATTTATTGCAATAGTTAAAGCTCTTATTAGTCCATCAGAAAGGGATAGTGCGAAGAGTGTTGACACAATCTCGGAGAAACAGATATTCAAAGAGGAATATTTCGCCCCGTTTGGTAATCTCAGACTTATTAACAACGATGAGGAAAACCCTGGCCCGAATATCCAAAATTTCATTAAATCACTTGCATTCAATACGCTAAAAGAATTTAATTTTGACGATAAATTAGTATGGTTTGATTCTGTTGACGAAGGTATACATAATATGCAAAAAGAATTTTTAAATAATCTTCCCGGGCAATCCGTATATTGGGATGACTTGTCATCGGACCGGGCGATTAGTAATATATGTTTCGAGGGTATAGGACAGATATATATCGACGCGGTTTCGGAATCACAACATAAATTATCAAGCGGTGTAGAATCACAACATAAATTATCAAGCGGTGTAGAATCACAACATAAATTATCAAGCGGTGTAGAATCACAACATAAATTATCAAGCGGTGTAGAATCACAACATAAATTATCAAGCGGTGTAGAATCGCCGCCAAAAGGATCAGTGTATGAAGTCAATCTCAGTTATTTAGGAAAATATGAAGTACGTGAAAAGTTTACGAAATACGGACATATCGCGTATTTTGATAAAGATAAGGTGTTATTGGGAATTTATAGCTGTAATGACAATAAAATACATATATCGAGTGACACAGAATGGGAGCATATAAAATTCGGTTTTAGATCGTCTCTTGTAACAGATATAACTCTTAAGTATCATTTGTCATATGTACATTTTATTCATTCTAACAGTATGATGATCAGTGCACGAGAATCATTATCAAAAGATCATCCGTTGAGAAGATTATTAAAACAGCATTATTATAGATCATCTGTGATAAATTGGGCAGCCAGAGAGATATTAATACCGATCAATCAACTGGCTCACAGAACATGGGCATTCACTAGCGAAAGTTGGATTAGATTGTTCAGTGATATTTTTTCAAGCTGGAAATATAAAATATTTCCGGATATAATCAGAGATAAAAAACTAGATGTTACATCAATGCCATTGTATAAAGATGGGATACTGTTATGGAATTGTATAAAAAAATATGTAGACACGTACCTCGATCTGTATAATTATACTGATGACTGTAATATGGATAACGATGTAAAAGATTTCTGGAAACATATAAATAATCAGATAAATTATGGTTTGCCTCAACTAAACAGAGAAAATCTGTCGAATTATCTAACAGATACAGTATGGTGGTGTACTGGCGGGCATGAATATGTAGGGTCTATTGTTGAATATCTTGTTCATCCGGACGGTTTAGTACCGAAGGTATGCCCAGGTAAAAGTATAGGCGATGTACAAACATTTGCACAGTCATTAATAATAATTGCACTTACTGGTATCAAGCAACCTTCTTTAATGGATGACTGGACACATCTATATGAGGAGCAAGCCCATAATATTGTCAGATCATTTCAAACCGATCTCGATACAGTATCTAACATGATAAGTACCAGCAATAAAGCTAGAATAATTAAATTTTGGGCAATGGATCCACGAATATTAGAAAGTTCCGTTAGTATTTAATATTTATATTTCGTTGTTGTGGCAATGTCGGACTAGTTCGACAAACAATCCCACATAATTAAATATTAATATGTCAGACATCGCGATTATAAAAATATCAGACAATAAATCTGTAATTTTTGCACGGCTGTTAATATTTGAGTAATGTAGATTATGATATTTTTCAGATGGAAATGTCGTAAAATTACTAATTTTTGATTTGTAAAAATCTAGTGTATTTTTATTATCGGTCGCTATGTAAATATTTTCGCATGAATGAATTAAATCTTTGTTGTATGTATACAATTTTTCGCAGTCACATGCGTAATCAGTATTCCGGATTTAATATAAACAATATAAACAATATTTATAAAAATTGACCACGTTAATAATATGATAATATAGTTGCATGATTACTGTATATCGATATGAATCAATACATATTAACACAAAATGAGACTGTTTATAAAATAGAGCTAGATCAACCAAGAGATATATCTGACTTTGTGATCAGTTCAGTTGAAGTTGAAAATGACCGTTTCAAAAAATATAAAGTTGTTGCCAGCATGACAGGATATATGTATAAAATTGAGAATGCTACACATAATGAATCTAATATATATACGCGCGTATTAGGAACAGAGACATATTCAGAATATCTTAAACATAAAAATATTGTAAGTGAAAAAAATACCAAGTGGATTTATAATATTATCCATAAAATTAGTGAGCAAGAAAACATACTATATAGGGATAACGACTGTGTTGTCATACCAACATATACATGGAATGGTGATATGAATAAACTTCACATACTAGGTATCGTTACTGATCAATCTTTAATGACTATCAGAGATCTACATACAAATAATGTGTCGCTCCTTGAACATATTCGAGAAAAAGGATTGCAATCTATTAAAAATAAATATAATATTGACAGGGATATTATCAGGACGTATATACATTATCCGCCGTCAACATGGTTATTACATATTCATTTCGAAGTAATAACTAATATTAGTGATTCGTGCGTTACAGAATATTGTCATAATGTGTCACATGTAATTTATAATTTAACGCTCGATAATAATTATTATCAAAATATGACAATGGATATACTCAAATAATTTAATTGGTAAGTTAAGGTTGTCGCCTTAACTAAATCATAATTTACATGCTCCGTAAAGGATGTAAGCCATATCGCAACAAACACTCCCAACAAAAAAACTAGAACATGTTGCGACGAAAAATATCTTTGTTAAACAGTCTGATTAAGGATTGATAATTATGCGATACAAAGTGCGTATAATTGAATAGATATAAAAAATTGATATTCTAACTGTTTGAATATTTCTTAGCAACTGACAATACAAATTATCACTATTAAATGGCACAAGATTCGCGAGTTAGTAACCAGCATCTGCAGAATATTATGAAGATTCAGGATAATGTATTTTCTGAGAAGATTCATGCGGATTTTTACGGAAAAAGTGGAGTGGGTGGACAGGATAAGTATTTTGTTACTTTTCCATATCCATATGTGAATGGTCGTCTTCATCTCGGCCATGCATTTACAATGAAAAAAGTAGATGTAATGGCTAGAGTTCGGCGACTGATGGGATTTAATGTATTGTTCCCATTTGGATTTCATGGAACCGGGACTCCTATTGTTGCTTGCGCAGATAAGGTACGAAAAGAACTTGATACATATACAGATGGCGATATCACGGACAACACTTCGCAACTGGGTATACTCGAAATGATGGGAGTTAGTAGGGAGGAATTTCCTAAATTTATTGATCCTAATTATTGGCTGGAATATTTTCAAACAGTTGCTAAGCAGGATCTTAAGAAATTTGGTATTAGTGCAGATCTTGAGAGATCATTTATCACTACAGAACTTAATCCACATTATGATTCATTTATAAAATGGCAATTTAAGAAACTTGAACAAGCGGGAATGCTGGAATTTGGAACGCGGTATATGATTTATGACAAAGATTCAAAACAACCGTGTTCTGATCACGACCGATCTATTGGCGAAGGCGTTGAACCACAAGAATATAGTCTTATTAAACTGAAACTTGTTGGCGAAACATCGAATAATGTGTATCTACTTGCCGGAACACTAAGACCAGAAACACTGTATGGACAAACTAATATCTGGGTAAATAAGGACGGAATGTATTCTATGTTCTCTGTTGGCGATGATATATGCGTGGCTCGATATGAAACTTTTCTTAATCTATCGCATCAGATGTCTGGTATAGTGATGATTGACAAGGAATATAGTAAGGGTGTAGAAATGATAGGAAGATTTGTCAAGGCACCGTTTGTAGATAATCCTATTGAAATTCTACATATGGATGCAGTATCAATGAAGAGAGGAACAGGTATTGTAACAAGTGTCCCGACTGATTCCCCAACCGATTATCTGTATTGGAAAAAACATCTCGGTAAGGTACCAGAACTGACCGGAATTATTAAGGTGGGTTATAGTACAACATATGCATCAGATCAAGTTGAGGCGTCAGCTATTGGCATCAATGATATCAAGAAGCTAGAAGAGATTCATAATAATGTATATATGACGGAGAATAAGGAAGGTATACTATTGGTTGGGAAATATGCCGGCTCAATTCTGAGTGAAGCTCGAGAGTGTATTAAAAAGGACATGATATGTTCAAAAGATGCAATCACTTATTACGAACCTCAGTCGGATGTAGTGTCAAGATCCGGTGTAGAATGTATAGTCGCACTCACCGATCAATGGTATATTAATTACGGAGATACTGAACATACAAGAAAAGTAAATGAATATATTGATTATACACTTGAGATGTATGATGAAGGTGCAAAGAAAAAGATTAGGGATGCGTCTGAATGGATTAATAAATGGCCCGTATCAAGACTAGCTACTCATTGCCTCGGGACAAAACTACCAGTTGATGAGAAATTTATGATAGACTCGCTTTCCGACTCAACTATATATTTTGCATATTACACGGTGTGTAACACAGTAAAAGATATCCCTGTTGAAATGATGACTTTTGATGCATGGGAATATATTTTTAGTAACTGTGCACTTCCGGATATTGCGACACAATATGAAGATCGATTTAATAAGATGAAAACTGAATTTAATTACTGGTATCCGATGGATCTGAGGGTATCCGGATGTGATCTAATTACAAACCACCTAATAATGGCGCTGTATAATCACAGTATCATATGGCCGGAAAAAGAGATGATGCCGAGAGCATATTATACAAACGCACATCTTATGATAAATGATAAAAAAATGAGTAAATCAACCGGAAACTTCATGACACTGTCAGACGCAATCGATATATATGGCGCCGATGCCGTACATGTGGCGCTCGCGAAGGCTGGAGATGGGACATCAAATGCAAATTTTGACAAAAAAGAAGCAAGCAATGCAATTGTATTTCTAAATACGGAATTTATATGGATCAAGGAGACTCTGTTTAGGATCGAAACAGACAAAAATGATCCAACATATGACTTTATCAACGATGCTATATGGCTTGACGATGTATTTATCAGCGACATGAATAGTGTAATTAACAAGTTTATAGTTAATATCCATAAACTTAGTGTCGCGAGAGCATTTGGGTGTGTATATGATATGGTAAATATTAAGGGAGATTACGAAAAAATAAATATTAACGCCAACATCTTTCCTGGTAGAAATAGAAAAGTTTATCATGATAACATAAGACTGTACATGAAGAATTTTGTTACTATGCTTAGTGTATTCTGTCCTTTTTGGATTGAGAGACTAAAGAGCGAGATTGATTTTGACACAATTTTTGGAAAACTCTCATGGTTTACAATGAAGACAATTGACAGTAAAGACTCGTGGATCAAGTCTACAATGTTTGATCTGATGGAAAATACAGTGAGTAAGTACAAGAAAATGACACAGCCCGCGAAAAAAGAGTATATTATGGAAATAACTGTTTATACACGGCACGATGATGACATTGTAAAAATAGTTGAGATGATGCTAAATGAACTAGATGACAAGATAGATGGACTGACTGCAAAAAAATATTTCGAAACTATAAGCGGTATGTGCAAAGATAATAAAATGAAAAAAAAAATTGGAGTATTTTCAAAGGAATGTGTTGTAAATATAGATAAATTTGGTAGTGACTGGGTAAAGTGGGTAACTTGCGCGGATACATATGAATATAAGATGATTACAGAATGGTTTCCTAGGCTTGTAAATGTATGCGAAATTAGAGTAAAGTCACAGGAACTAACCAGTGTGGCCAAAAAAGGCCCGGGTTACCCGTCATTTGTTTTTATTTAAGTTGTTTGTTTATTTATACGAATGTTATAGTATGAAGCCATATATTACAACTATTTTAACTATTATATTAATATATTTAATAATAACCTATATGTCGCATAGATTATCAAAAAAAAAGTTGTTTACTCCGACTAAAATAACATATAACGATATGAAAAATATTAAACATATATTCAAAGATAAAATAGAACTCGGAATAATTAGGGGTGACGAAACATTATGGTTCGCACTCTACAATAAATACAGGAAACCGTTGTGGAGCGACAATATAACTTTTTACTGTCATGGTAATAGTGGATGGATAGGAAGTGTATTAAATGATCCATATATAGAGGAATTCTCTAAACATGGAAGCGTATTTATATTTGACTACCGAGGATACGGCATGAGTACTGGCGAGCCGACTGAACACGGAGTCTATACAGATGCTATAAATGCATGGAGATTTATGGTTGATGTAAAAGGCGTAGATATTAATAATGTTATTATGTTTGGTCACTCACTGGGTTCTTCGATTGTATCATATATGGCGAGTTTTTTATATAAAAATAATGAAGCCCTTCCAAAATATCTGATATTATCATCGCCATTCTATAATTTAAGGTATATATACACTGATTTTTATCCGCTACTTGGACGGCTAAATCATAATAAATTTGAAACGAATAAATATTTAAAAGTTCTGAATGGCGCAATAAACGTAATATATATTCATAGTAAAGATGATGAGATTGTGAATATATATCACAGTCATAAATTGCGTAGCGAAATGAACGGACAATTATTTATTGTCAATGGAAGTCATAGTAATCTTATTTTAACTGATGATGCGCGAAAGGGGCTATATGATGTATCTATGACATTGGGATAATATACATACTAAAAGAAGTATATTAGAAGAAGTATATTAGAAGAAGTATATTAGAAGAAGTATATTAGAAGAAGTATATTAGAAGAAGTATATTAGAAGAAGTATATTAGAAGAAGTATATTAGAAGAAGTATATTAGAATTCTTTTATAAAAAAAGAATTAAAATTATAGTTGTCGCGGGCAATGTTTATATTTGCACAAGAATATAATAATATAAGTATACAAATAAACATTCCAATAATATTATATGTATTAATGTTATGTGTAACAACAACATTGAAACAGTATATAGCAGATATTTACATACAAAAAACAGATATTTGTCTCTGCAAAATATGGTAGGTGGTGGAAATAAACCGCATGTTTTTTCTTTGAAAGATTTAAATTTATTCACCGATTCACATATAAGATCACATTTAGATCCAACATATGGTTTTATCTATGCGTCTTTACACTACATTAAAAATGTTTACATCTTAAAAAATAGCATTTTACCTGTCGACAAAAAGGTAATTGACTTAATTAAAAAAACATTTCGCCTAGTTGGAGGTCAAATTCAGCCAGTAAAGGGATTATCGAAAGATTTAAAACCGATCGAAGTAGGAAGATTTTTAGCACATCAGTATGTAATAAATAATATACTCAATGATAGAATAAACGATTTGAATAAAAAAGTAAAAATTATCACTTACCACGTCATAAGTGCAAAGGCGGATAAAAAAAAAGGAATTGCGCATAAAACACCTGTTAATTATTCTGCATATATTGTGGATAGAATAGATATAGATATCGCAGAAGGAGATACGGTCGATTCATTTATAAAAACACTCGTAAATTATAAAATCACACTGGGTACCAAATTAGAGGAATATATGAATATTAACTATGGACAAGCTATTAACAAATTTATTACTAAGAAATGGAAGTTGGATAATAATGAAAATGATATATTAATGTATCATATCGTGCTAGCTATATTGTGGTACAATGCAGATAGTAAAGCTGGAATTGAGGAATATTATAAGGGGGTGAATGAAGTATTTAAAAGATTTGGTTTTCAGATGATTGATATACCAGTTGATTTTAGTGCGTCATTATTTACACACGACGAAATTGATATAACAGATAACGGAGAGATAACAGGCGACGATTTTAATTTCACACTAGCATCCATATATTACTACAATAATAAGATACATCTTAACACCCAAGATTATACTTATATATATATGCCGTGTAGTATGGATTTTCCGGATTGCGGCGAAGTGGCTTTGAGAAATTTTATCCAGCTATTAATAACAAGAGATACTGGATTTGATCTTACTCTGTTAGAGAAGTATGGAGCGATCGAACCAGTGAAAGAATATTTTAAATATTTCAAGACTAACTTACAAGTGTCGAATGATTACATAGGTACAGACTGTTTCAAGGAGATACTTGGACCTCTTTATGACAAAGGTATAAGGTTAAAATCGCGAGATGCGTGGGGATTTGTAGTGTCGAATCTTGGTGCAGATGTAAGATATCAGGATATGTACAAATGTGACAATGGCGTGTCATATAATTATGAAATACTTGATGGATTAGCAAGGAATAGTGAAAATGTGTCAAATATGCTAGCCGTAATCCGATGTATTTTTACAGAAATAAAGGAATGGGAAGATTTTAACGATGATATTGTGGAAGTTGAAAACAATCTTGATAACAAAGGGTTTGGAGATGTACATGTGTCTAATACATTCCTTGGAAATTACACAATGAAATTTATGCCGGGACATTATGATTTTTTATGTGACGCAGTTGATTCTCTTGAAATTGAAGAAAAATTTGAAGGCGATGATATGGTTTACCTTGCATTATTAAATGGCCAAAATTTTCAGGATGAAAAATTCGTTAGATGTGTCACGAAAAATGGAACATCTGACGACTGGATATATCATCTGATGAGAGATGATAATTACATGATTGATATTATAAATTCATTCTGGTTTTTTATCTCTGTTGACACTTATAAAAAACTAGTAGATTATACATACATCAATTTTGACGTTGATAAGTTTAGAAGGACTGATATAGAAAAGCCGATGTTGACTGGTCATACTAATTACGAATATACAAACGTCGATTTTATAAATTTATTAAAGTCATTGGATAAAACATCTATAACACACCTAGTTGTTAGGCCGAAACTTATCTATAATGATCTGGATTTTGATCTGGATTTTGATTTTGACATATGTTCCGGTGTTGACCAATTAACTAGTCTGACGATCGAGGCTGATGGCATTGTCGAAATATTTAACATTGACCTGCTTGTTAATTTAGTGGAGTTTCAATCTTTCCATATAACAACTCGTTTTAAAGATCACGTACGATCTTCATATGTTACAACTGGAGAATTAAAAGACTTAAATAAACTAAATAAATTATGCATCCACACACTCGGGCTCACATGGGATACAACGATACTTGAGCGATTAGAAATATTGGAAGTCCACGAGTTTGAGGACTTTGAGGACACAGATATAAATTCATTAAAAACAATATTGCAGAAGACACGTGTAAAAACATTGCATGTCGGAGAAAATCTATGTAAGAAAATTTATAATGCAGAGATTCGTCTTCCATCAGTCGAGGTATTTTCTGTGAATGGAACTATCAATGAAAGCGATAAATTATTCAAGCTTTTGCCAAATATAAAAGTAATAAGAGGAGGTTCTTTTAGTGGCGAACTAACAATGGATCTCCCGAATTTAATCGAGATATTTAATGTTGTTGATATTGAACCATTCATGAAATATTTACCGCAACTAGAAGGTTTAATAGTACATTTATTAGAAAACGGGGATTATTTAAGGAAGATGCCTGAATTAAAAAAACTCGGTTTCGCAAACACACACATTGAACAGTTGCATGAATTAAAAAATATCCAACTCGTCGACCTTGATATATCCAGATTGTCTTTATACGTCAATGGTGCGCGAACTTCCGCTTTTAAAGATACGGTGTTACCACTGCCTGCAACACTAACGAAATTGAGTATTAAAAACCCGTTCTATATAGACGATGGCAAAGATGAAATACCATTGATATATATCAACAACGTGCCAAATATTACCCATATAACTGTTCGTGGATATAAATTATCACTATTGCATGGTAAAGATGATTCCGTACCAACATCCTATATGTATTTGAAGGTAGTGGATGTACCCAATATAGAACTGTTTCTCACAGAAACAAATACTACTATAAACGAGGTGTATTTTCAAGATTCGGATGCTTCTAATATAGACTCATTACTAGGCAAACTTCCGAACCTGACACATGTATCATTTCCGAGAGAATATTACAGTAACAGGTTTACATCCGACAAATCTCCACTAGACACTTGTGAAGACTTGGAGGTTATCCGGTTTGATTGCAGACTGGGGGATAATATGACGCATTTAGGGGATCATCTGGAAAAATTAGCGCATCTTAGGGAAATTTATTTTAATAATAATGTGTCAAACACAGTATTTAAACATTTGCCGGTTGCAATCAAAAAACTTATAAAGTGGATTTAAAATTTTATATCAAGTCTTTGTCGGTGCATCATATATAGCATATCCGAAAACTGGTTTGAATCCGGTTTAATGGTCGTATGTTATTTCCATAATATTAATGGAACTATGGTATAAAAAACTGTAATAATATTATTGGTTGTATTTAGTAGCACATATATTAGATGTGCGAGTGGTGTAGTTTGTCGTTGCATTCTTAATCGCATCGGTTTATCACTATACTACATTACCGTGCGTTGACATCGCCACATACACGCGAGTGTGGTATTCTCTCCTTAAATGTAATACTTGATGCAGACGGGAAATTTTCGCGATATTTTTGCAACTCGATCATTCCTTCGAAATTATCTTGTTTTGCGAAAATATATTCTGTACTGGTACCGGAGAACAATATTTCGCGATCTGGGGTCTCTGCGAAATTGTCGCATTCCACCGAAAAACACATATATCTTTTCTTTTCAGCTCTCTCGTTAATCATGCTATTTATCTTATATGTGAGATCATTCTCATGTATTTCCTGTAGATTTTTAGCCATGGCTTCTCCCGCAATTTTATTAATATCAATTTTGCTCATTTATATTACTAGGTGAATTAAATCAAGAATACTTTCTATGTGTTTTTCAATTTTTATCGGCACGTCTTGGTATCTTTTGCATAATACAATAAACAAAAATAGAAAAGATGCACTCTATTAGTATCGGACAGCATTTTCTACTGGCATGTACTCTTGGATTATTTTTTCATGATCCGCTTTTATTTGATCTTCCCGCTCCTTTACTGAAACTTCGCAATTCTGTTTACATGTCGGACAATAATGTTCGTATCGCGTAACAGATGGTATGTCGCCTTGACCGTCAACATAGTTGATATATTTGTTATTGCTACTATACAAACGCTTATCACTGCACATACAACACAACTTGGGATACTTCTTGAGCTCGCAATTATTGTGATAATTGTAACATGTTTTCAACATAATATGTTCAAGCTCATATGGTCTGATTTGTTTTATTTCAGGAACTACCCACCCTTGATCCGAATAGTGATCAGCGAGTAGTATGACTTTTTTAGCGATCTTTGGGTCATTCCTACATTTTTTGCACGCTTCTACACCATCAGAAAAAGATTTTCCAACTTTTTCACAAAATGAACACCTAACAAAAGTTGTAGCCATCATATTATTTTATGACTATATTAAGGGCTGTTTATAATCGCCATATGTTCTTTAAACTACTCAATCATTTCATTTTTTAATTATTTTAATATATAGGGAATGTTTATAAGTCGCCATATATTACAATAATAATGGCAAAACTTAAAATTGATGCATTTATTGATCCAATATTAAATTATATAAATATAAATCCAGACCATCAGAAATACTTTGATTTTACATTCAAAGCTCAAAAATATGAACCTAAATTATTATTAAAAATGATCGGTATGGTATTAAAAGAAGGACTTAGTTGGAGAAGCATTGCTACATTTTATGGGGATTATGAAATATTTCCTAAATGGTAGACAGTTTATGCATTTTATAAAAAATTAATTAATTAATAAAAGGATTATATTATCTACTTATGCACAAATGTTAAAAAAGTATTATATAAAAAACAAAAACGATGTACAGATGGTAATGGTATACCTTATAACATACTTGTTGGAAATGGCAATACAAAAGATTGTAACATTTTAATGCAACAAATTAATACACAAAATGTTGTAAATATAGATACAGCCGATAATTTTAATTATTTTATGGCAAATTCTGGGTATGATACAAAACATCCTGGATTATAGCTGTATGTTTTGTTGTGCTAGTAATATATACGAGTGTATCGCGCGTATTACATATCGGGATATTTTATAGCGCTAAAAAATTGATTAAAATACATATTATATAGTAGGGTTCAAGTGTGGCAAAAATAAAATGTATAATATATTGTTGTATTTACTAGGATATTTATTAAGTATATATGTAGGCGGCACATTAATCGTGTTTGTAGTTGGGCACATATATACTTGTTTTAATCATGGCACAGATATAACGCGCGATCGAGTGGAAATCGTTGCTGCGTTTGTTATTGGCTGGCCATATTTCATATACTTAACATTATGCGAATTGATAATATATTATAAAAAAATATTTTGCATATATGTTGCTGGTATTGCAACTCCGTTTATAGGCGAATTGATTGCTTGTGTTGGTAATATCACCACAAGATTTATAGTTGAATCTATTGCTTGCGTCGCTGATGGATTTATAGTTAAATATCTTGCTGGTATTGGGATTATTGCTCTGTGTGTAGCCGGATATATATTATTGGTATGGTTTGTTTAGGTATATATAAAAAGTAAATATATCTAAATAAAACACTCCGATAATATGTATTGTGGAATTGGCACATATAGATTAATTTAATGGACCGCTTGATCGAAGTCTTTTTCTCACAGCCTTGTCTACTGTACTAAATACAATATCATCGTCGTTTTTGTATATTTTTTGTTTATGGCCATCTATCTTCTGAACAGAAATATTCAAAGGATATGAATCTTTTAAAGCTCTTTGGCAATCAGTGAAAATTATTGCATTCAATCCGGGATGTCGATTATTAAAAACTTCGATGCATTTCTTTATTGCATACAGTTCGGCCTGTGTATTTTTTACATGTAGCAAATTCTCTAAAAATATATTGCTACCTCCTATTTTATATCCGATAGTTGATAAATTTTTATGTTGGGAATATGAGGCATCTGTAAAACATTTTATCGGATCCATTTCATAATAATAAATAAATTTGGTGTATATTGTCTTTATATATTCAATTTTTACATACATAACGGCATTGTACATTTTCAGAACATGAATGCAATGATATAAATAAAATATTAATATCATTTGGGCTGTTTCTTTTGTAAATATCACATGTGGTGCTTAAGAAAGTGCGTGAACAAAGTATAAAATATACTAGTAGTAATTGGTATATGGAAGAATTAGTAAAGACTATATCTAGAAAGAGTAAGAATTTTTACGGGTCCGATATTGATATTAAAGATTTTATTGACGCGATCCCAATGAATGAATTAAAATGTATAAAGGACAAAGTCAAAAAACATATGGATGATTTTTTTACAAAAGATAAGGGGGATATACTTGGTTATTATATATGCAAGGGACGCGATCCATTTAAATTTTACATGATATCAGTTAATAACATACTTTATATGGCATTAGAAGCAGTACCTCCACTAATGTGGTATAAGATAGAATCATATCCGGATTTTAAAAAGGTTGTCCGGGCATATAATAAAAACAGCAGTAAATTTACAAATAGAGTGACGCGAATATCAGCAGGGTTATCTGAAAATGCAATGGTTGGGGATATAATGAAAAATATCAAGAGTGACTATGAATATATGACATTTATTTACAATATATGTTTATCAAATCCGTTTATGAACATGGATGTGTTTGGGTATGACGAATTATATGATGAGTATCTTAATAGTCGCGAATATAATTCTATGGAACGTGCTTTACTAACAAAATGTATTTTTGATAAGGAAAGTGGATTTTGTATCAGAACTCTATATACTAATTCAATAGTGTCTATCAAATGTATAAAAGGAGTAATGTATATGAGTTTTTTCTTTAATGAATGTCCATTATTGGAAGGAATAGGAGATATGCCATTGGATATGTATATATTTATGTTAAATTTTAATCTGGCAAGCTTTGACCAGTTACTCAGCAAAAATTCTATGAACATTGTACAGTCAATATGCGCATCTATACAGAAAGATTATTATGGCGAGTTTAGATTTTCGATTTACAATTATTTATTGTCGTTGAAAGACTCTGACAAGGTAGATCATGTATATGTGGTAACACTTCGCAAACTTTTTACAAATTTTACAATGAAACGTATTTTGGATGAGATGGACAGTAATACTATGAATAGTATGATGCCAAATAATAAACTGGTTATTGAATATATCAAAGGTAAACTTACAGACGGAGAAAAGGTTCATATATTAGAAAACATTATTGACGAATTAGATATATTTAAAAATAGTGCTTCTTCACAACAGTCCGATGCAAAAATATCGGAAGGTGTCGAGGAATCTGGAGAGATCGAGGAGTCTGATGAATAGATGTGAACATAGTAATATTTTCGTGTGTGTTTATTGTCCACGTCGCTACATAATCAAGATTTTTTAAAAACCTAATATTTTGTAATCGATTCAAGTGTTACACGGTTCTGATTTTTTGGATTATTATTTGCTTTACGATATGCTTTTTTAAAAGATGGCATATCTTGAATTTTTTTATGTATCCATTTAGCCACGTGTGGATTCTGCGTAATTGCAGCGACGGCAATATCTAGATCATTCTTTAATTGATCAGATGCATATACTATAAGGGGTGTTTATAAGTCGCAATATATTCTTTTTATGTTTTTAAAAAGAATATATATCGAACATAAAAAAAAATAAAAATATATTACAATAATAATGGCAAAACTTAAAATTGATGCATTTATTGATCCAATATTAAATTATATAAAT
>Ga0209443_1001002_pt1 | contig 18333 bp, 13 predicted proteins | sample LauGreBMM110DCMD_2_FD_187571 | JGI IMG/M metagenome (GOLD analysis project Ga0209443, IMG submission 187571) | Freshwater lake microbial communities from Lake Michigan, USA - Su13.BD.MM110.DCMD (SPAdes) (version 2) | ecosystem: Environmental > Aquatic > Freshwater > Lake | place: Lake Michigan... | reverse complement strand
ACATGCAAAAGAAAGGATATGAAATGTGCCCCTATGTAAACGTATTTGGCCAATCGCCAGATGAACAAGGTTATGAAGTGTTTATTGAAAGTCCAAAGTTTTCAACTGGATATGCTGCCCTTTTTGGCACCTTGGCTTTTGTAGCAGAAACACACATGCTCAAACCTTATCCAGATAGGGTAAAAGCCACTTATGCGCTGCTAGATGCTTTTCAGAGCTATTGCCAAACGCATAAAAAAGAGTTGGTTCGAACCAAAGAATTGCAACAGATATGGATACTGAAACAAACACAATATGCCAGCAACTATAAGGTGAGCAGAGAGGCCAGCAAAACACTACAATTTAAAGGCTATGAACTCGAAAAAAGAAACAGCACCCTAGGCAATTACGAACGTAACTACTATAATAAAAGCAAGCCTTTTACCAAGCCTATCCCCTATTACGACTCATGCTATGCAACCTTGAACCAAAAGATTCCAAGCTATTTTGTATTGCCCCAAGCATGGTCAAAAGCCAAAGAACGGCTCAAAGCAAACCATGTGCAAGTATATGAAATAACCAAAGATACCAGCATAATGGTAACAGCAAAATATATCAGCAGTATTAAAAATAGTCAAAACCCCTATGAAGGGCATTTTGTGCACAGCGGTGTAGAAAGTATCAGCAAACAAATGCCAATTACCTTTTATGCCGGAGATTGGATCATACCCACAAAACAAAATGGCATGAGGTATATTCTGGAAGTGCTCAACCCAGAAACTTGGGATGGCTTTATGGCTTGGAATTTTTTCGACCCAATCCTGAATGAGAAGGAAGGATTCTCAGATTATGCTTTTGAAGAAGATGCGGCGTTATTACTGGCCAATAACCCAGAATTGCGCAAAAACTTTGAGGCCTGGAAAACACAAAACCCCGAAAAAGCCAAAAGCAAATTCGAGGTTTTGGGTTATCTCTACAAAAACTCTCCGTACTACGAAAAAGAACACTTACGGTATCCTGTGTTTTTTATTGATTAGTTTTTTTGCCACCAAGGCTCGAAGGCACAGCGATTTTTCTGCCACCAAGGCTCGAAGGCATAGAGATTTTTATTTTATTTTCTTCCTTTTAGGAGTTTTATTGACACTGAAAGGGTCACATATTTATAGCATTTTATTTCCCTATAAACATGCGACCCCGAAGGGGTCGAACGTGAATAAATAAAAAAAACTTGGTGCCTCAGCGCCTTGGTGGCAAAATAAATTACTTAACTAAATAAAAAAAAACTTGGTGCCTTGGAGCCTTGGTGGCAATTTATTTACGCTGATTTTGCTTGCAGTTTTTCTTTGTGTTTGCGGATTTGGGCTACCAATTTATCTAGTACCAGATCTGTTGCGGCCTCAAAAGTGCTGTCGTGCTCCTTTGCAAAAATAGGGTTACCCGCCACATTCATTTTAATCTCTACCACTTTATTATCACCCTCTTTGTCCTTATCCAATTTCAAGTATACATCTGCATGTTGCACGCCATCAAAAAAGGTTTGAGTTTTCTCTACCTTGTTCTTAATAAAATCTAGCAGCTTCTTGTCTGCTTTAAAGTGAATGGATTGAATTTCGATCTTCATACTTTTTTTTATTTATTGTTGAGGAAAGGTTCATACCTGCCAGATAAACCAATTCCTGCGGGCAATTAATAGAAGGCAGGGTTTAGGACCGTGGATGTTTATTTTTATAAACTTGTTTTAATCTTTCAATACTGTTGTGGGTATACACTTGCGTAGCAGAAAGGTTGGCATGACCCAATAGCTCTTTAATGGCATTTAAATCGGCACCGTTATTGAGCATGTGTGTTGCATAGGTATGCCTTAATACATGGGGACTCCTTTTTTGAATGGTGGTAACCTCCGATAAATGATCGTGCACCAATCTGTAGACCAGCTTTGGATAAAGGACTTTTCCAGTTTTGGTAGTAAACAAATTGGCTGAACCAATACCTTCAATTAATCGCAAATCAATATAAGCAGATGCCAATTGGGCCAACTCGCGGGTAATAGGAATAATTCGCTCCTTGCTTCTTTTTCCTAACACCTTCAGCTGCATTTTAAACAAATCAACATCTTTCACCTGCAGCCCAATTAATTCAGACTGTCGCATGCCAGTACCGTAATACATGTGCAGAATGAGTTCATTGCGCTTATCGTCAAAACTATCAGTAAACCGGGCTTCATCCAACAAGTTTACCATCGCTTTCTCTTCAACAAATACAGGCAACTTGCGGGAGGCTTTGGGCAATAAAATTTTCTGCATGGGGTTGGTTTGAACCCACTCTTGTTTCAGCAAAAATTTATAAAATGATTTGAGAGTAGATATTTTCCTTGAAATACTGCGAGGCAAAACACCTTGGTTCATTAAATGGGCAATCCAGGAGCGAATTTGCAAATGGTTAAAACCAGCTAAATCTTTTACGCTATAGGTAACGGCAAGGTAATCCGAAAATTGATGGAGGTCGCTATTGTAGGCCAAAGAAGAATGCTTGGATTGCTTCTTCTCAAACTGCACAAAATTCAAAAAATGATCAATGGCCTCTTGCAATAGCATCTGGAGTAATTGTTAAAAGCAAGGTAATCAATTTTTGGCAAGATTTTCAAAAATTAATGTCAAAAAAAAAGCAGCCTGATAATCAGGCTGCTTTTATATAAAACTACGAGGTCTTATGCTTGGTCTTGTTGTTGCATCTTCAATTTGTAGGCAGCACGGATTTTCTCGTGACGCTTGTTAATGCAATGCTTGGTGAAAGCTTGGCGGGCACGAAGCTCCTTTACTACACCGGTTTTCTCAAACTTCTTCTTGAACTTCTTAAGAGCTCTGTCCAAAGATTCATTTTCTTTTACGCTGATATGGATCATATTATGTGCACCTCCTTTCCTTTAGATTTTCCCTTTTCAAGGGATGCGAAGGTAGGAGAATAATTTGAAAATACAATCTCAATGCAAATAATTGTGGTTTTACGAGAGTGCTTAATATTTGACCCCTTCGGGGTCACATGTCTATAGCACATAATTTACCCTATAAACATACGACCCTTTCTGGGTCGAATAGGAAATTATAAAATAGCCATTGCAATATGAATATATGTAATTCAGTCAACATACTGACTGAATTAAGTTAAATTCAGTCAACATAATGAATGAATTAAGTCAAATTCAGTCAACATAATGACTGAATTAAGTCAAATTCAGTCAATTCAAACTTTAAAAATGAATGAATTTATACTTAAAACTTAGAATATCAATTAATTAAATTGAAAACAGCTCTTGGGTTAAATATTCCCATGTAAATTTGGCTTTTTCGGAGGCTACACCGGCCACAAAATTTGCCTCGCGTTGGTTTTGGTAGAAGTCGGATATGGCATTGGCAATTTGAGAGGAATCTTGCGAACAAACATAACCAACTTTGCCAGTAGGAACCAATTCGGCCAAGCCACCTACATCTGTAACCAACATAGGTTTGTTATAATAATAGGCAATTTGGGTTACGCCACTTTGTGTGGCACTCAAATAAGTTTGCACCACCATATCTGCAGCCGAAAAATAATTGGCCACTTCTGAGTTGGGTATAAAATCTGTTTTTAAAACCACATCCTCCGACAATCCCAATTGGGTTATCTGTTCTAGGTAGGGTTCTGAAGCTTCATAAAACTCTCCGGCAACAATTAATTTTACTTTTAGTTGCTGCCTATCCAATTTGGCAAAACTCTCTAGCAATAGGTTCAAACCTTTATACTTTCTGATGAACCCAAAAAACAAGAGGTAATTGAAATTAGGATCAAGCCCAAGCCTTTCTTTTGCCAATTTCTTTTCAATGGCAGGACCAAACATATCGTACATGGGATGTGCCACATAAGCTACCTTTTTATTGGGCTGCAATGCTTGAGCTTGCGCTTGCACTTCTTTCGACATGCTTAAAAAACCATCGCAAGCATGGAGGAAATAGCTGGTAAAAGCGGTATCAAAAAATCGCTTTTCGTGGGGCACAATATTATCGGTGATGGCCACAATTTTGGCACCAGATTTTTTAAGTAACCTAGCAATGGTACCAAAAGCAGGTGCCATAAAACTCATCCAATACCTAAAAATAACTAGGTCGTATTTTTGTTTCGCAAACTTATTGCCAACCATTACCCAATTTAATGGATTAATAGAATTAATGGCACTATGAATAAATATATCATTGGGTTTTGGATCACCCGAAAATTGCGTTTTTCCGGGAAATAAAATCTTGGGATATTGCAAAGAGAAACTCAGAATTTCGCAAGAGTGGCCTTGAGTTTTAAACTCTCTGCACAATCTTTCATCATAAGTTGCTAGTCCACCTCTGAGCGGAAAAGCAGGACCAACAATCAGTATTTTTTTCTTACTCATCAACACCTAAGCGTTTGGTAATGCCATATACATTGCGCTCTGTGGCATTTCTCGAAATCATTTCGCCGATGAAACCTGCTAAGAATAATTGTGAACCCACTATAAGGGCAACCAAGCATAAAAAGAACAAGGGTTGGTCGGTAATATTTCTAGGTACGGTATCTCCATTATAGATGAGATAAATTTTTTCTAGGCCAATATACAAGGCACCCATAAAACCAAAGATGAACATGAGCGTGCCCCAAACACCAAAAAAGTGCATGGGTCTTTTGCCAAATTTAGATACAAAGAAAATGGTGAGTAAATCTAGAAAGCCATTGATAAAACGCGAGATACCACCAAATTTGGTTGAACCATATTTACGTGCTCTATGCTGTACTTCCTTTTCGGCAATCTTTTTGAATCCAGCCCACTTAGCAATAACAGGGATATAGCGGTGCATTTCATTGTAAACCTCAATAGACTTAACCACCTCTTGGCGGTATGCTTTTAGTCCGCAATTAAAATCATGTAAAGGAATACCAGAAATTGAACGCGTAACTGCATTGAAAAACTTGGTTGGAATGGTTTTGGTAATAGGATCAAACCTTTTCTTTTTCCAACCACTTACAATATCGTAACCTTCTTCAACAATCATGCGGTATAGCGCAGGGATTTCATCTGGACTATCCTGCATGTCTGCATCCATGGTAATGACTACATCACCCAATACGGCATGGAAGCCAACATTGAGAGCGGCAGATTTACCATAATTTCTTCTAAACTTAATGCCCTTAATTCTCGAGTTTCTTTGTCGATTTTGCTCAACAATTTTCCAAGAATGATCATTACTGCCATCGTCTATGAGTAATATTTCATAGGTAAATTTATTTTCATCCATTACCCGCTCTATCCAAGTCAAAAGCTCAGGGATAGATTCTTCCTCATTTAGAAAAGGGATAACAACAGAAATAGCTATATTAGAATCACTCATTAATTTTCGCTCAAAGAATTATAAGAACCATCTGGATCAATACGTTTGGTAAAATTTGAAACTATCAAGGAGGCAATTAATCCGTAGAACAATTGACCTAAAAGTCCCATTAAGGCAAATATCCATGGCTTGTTCATCTTACTCATCATGCCTATTGCCATTTCAATTGCTTCTTCACTCTCACCTTTTTCAATCATATCGCGCTTAGCTTGATTGATGATATTTTGCATAAAATCTGGGTCGATAAAAGTTGCAAAAACAAAGGAATAAACCGAGACTATTAAAGCTGCTACTAAACTGATGAGCATACCAGTACTTACCCCTTGTCCGTATGTAATAAACCCATCCATCACATTGTCTCTCCTCGATAAGATACCGAAGTAAACAGAGCCCAAAGTTATTACAATTAAGGCAATTGTGCTAAATACATCCATCTTACTTTGCATATCTAGTATGTACAAAATAAGGTTTAAAGCAATTGTAATTAAAGCATAAATAAGGCTAAATTTAACAATAATTTGCCATTTGTTGGCTGTAACTTGTGTTTCCATAATTTTATTTTAAAGGCTAGTTTTCATTAAAAGCAATCATGCCGTGGAGTATAGCAGATTCGAATGGTGATAAAACTTCCGCTACTTCTGCTAGTTCAATTCCATCTTCAATAAACTGAAAGAACAATACCAAGGAAACAAAATAAGCCTGCAAACCAGTTTCTTCCTTCACTGATTTTTGAATAAATCTAATTCCAGCTAAATCTGCATCTAATAAATCTTCGTTTACAATAAGGCTTTCATAAATGCGGTATTCATCTTGAAACTCGTCCTCTCCTACCAACAAAAATTCATTTAAGAAATCTTCCATGGTAATATCTACTTCTGTTTCTTTGGCTTCACTCAAATAAAGAAACAAGTTCAACATTTCTGAACCTTTATTAAGAGTTTTGTTTTCAATTTCATTCCATTCAGGAGAATCAAAATATTCTTCATCGTGGAGCTCGGCTGAAAGAAATTGAACCATCAGTAAATCGAATAAAATATCAGCCAATTCTGCTTGGTCAGGATGCTGTTCTGTCCAGCTATCTAATTGAGTATTTCTATTTATGAATTCTGTTTCTTCATTAAAAATAATACCACTTAATTCATTGAATAAAACTGTGATATTTTGTTTACCATTAAAGTTTACAAGTATGGCGTGTAAACTTTGCTCTACTGCAATTTGAGAAGGAATGAGTTGCGACATAATTAATTGTTATAAAGAGCATTTTTACATACCACATGGGCAATTGCTCCTTGAATTTTTTGTTTAAGAAAGGGAGTATTTTCTGATTTAGAAAAATTATTGTTAAAGACCCATGATTTGTTGTTATTAAACAAAGTTAAACTAGCCACAGCGCCTTTCTCTATCATAATTTTAGGCAATTCTAATAAGTTTCTTGGACCTGCACTAAGCGCCCTAATTACACTTGATAATTCTACCGACGCAGGTTTGTTGGCCAATAAAATTGGAAGCAAAACTTGCAATGAAATCATCCCAGGTTGGGCATACTCAAACTCAACTTCTTTGTTTTCTTTATTTTGAGGCAAATGGTTGCTCACAATTGCATCAATCGTTCCATCTTGAACGCCATCCCATAAGGCTTTTTGATCTGCTTTAGACCTTAAAGGTGGTACTAACTTATAATTGGCATCATAATCCAATAAATTAGTATCGGCAAAACAAAGGTTAGCAAAGGCAACATCGGCAGTAACTTTTAAGCCTTGCTTTTTAGCCCTCCTTATGATCTCAACGGTACCTTTGGTAGTAATGGCAGAAAAATGCAAACGTCCCTCGCTGTATTTTACCAGCTCAATATCTCGTTGAATCATTATTTCTTCAGATAAAGAAGGAATTCCTTTTAATCCTTGAACCATGCTTGTTTCGCCTTCATGCATGATGCCACCTGCACTAATATTGGCATCATCAGCCATTACCAGGGCCAAGCCATTAAAAATTTTATTGTACAACAGTGTTCTAAGTAATAAACCAGAATTAGCAATTGGCCTATTGCCATCAGTAAAACCAATAGCTCCAGCCAATTTCATATCGTACAACTCCGCCATTTCTACACCATCTCTGTTTTGGCTCAAACAGCCATAAGGATATAGGTTGATGGGTAAATTGTGGCTTTGTTTTACCACGTAATCAATGCCAATTTTAGAATCGCGCGCGGGGATGGTTGAAGGCAATACTGCCACATCTGTGAAGCCTCCAGCTAAGGCGAGCTTAGCTCCAGATTGTAAGGTTTCTTTGTGTTCATTGCCTGGATCACAGAAATCTGCTCGCATATCAAACAAACCTGGAAACAATAGAAGTCCTTTTGCATTGAGCTGTTTTAAGCCCTTTATCTCTAAATCAATTGCTTTTTTTGCTGAAACAGTAATTTGTTCAATTACTCCTCCACTGACTAAAATATCACAAATTTTGCCATGAAATGGCGACTGAATATCACAAACTTGGGCGTTGCTTATTAATAACTTCATCCGAGAAAGAATTGCTCTCTAATTTGATATAAAGCAAATGTAATATTTTTTTTTAATCATTGCACTTTTTCTCGATAATTCCTGGTAATTGAATTACTTCAACCAAATAATCAAGCCTACCTCTATTAAAAGGAAAACCAATGCAAAACACAAAGCATAAAACCAATATTGGGTACCATTCATTTCTTGGTCGATTTTACTTTTTAACAATGAAATGTCTTTATCTAAGGCACTTGCATCAATCTTTTTTGCCAATTCTTGTGCATCCATAAAACCAGGCTCCGATTCATCTCTTGGATAATTGAAGGCCAATTTTGACCATACATCTGCTCCATTTTGCAAGGTATAAACGCCTGCTTTTTTTAATTGCCCATTTAATTTACCAAAACCATTCCCCTCTTTTATTTGAACTTCAACCAAAAACGTTTGCTTAAGCCTTTGTAACGACAAAACTTTTTGTATGTCTTTGGCTTCAAAACTAAAACTGCTTTGATCTGTGAGGGTATAGCTTGCAGGTAAATTTAATTTGGTTTGTAAAGGCAGGTTTAGCATAAAAGGCACGAAAAGCGGATTTTGAGTAAAGTTGGTGCTACTTTTATTGATGGAGCTTGCCAAAACATAACAATTCCCTTGGCCCAATTTGCTCCTCACCAAAAACGGAAAATCATTGCCTAAACTCATGATTTTTCTATAACTTGAATTAGCGCCACTTAGCTGCCAATATTGGGTACATTGCGGTAAATTTGCCAGTTCGGGTACTTTTGAAAACACTTTATCAAAAATGGGATCTTTGGTTTCTATGCTGCTAACTGTTGAGGCTTGTTTCTGCAAACCGCCAAGGTTTATGCCGGTTTGAACCAAAAAACTCTGAATGCTAAATAAATCGCTTGGTGTATTAGATGGTATAAAAAACAAGGTTCCACCCCCTTTTATAAATTTTATTAATTCTTGGTTCAAGCCTGAACCTAAAGAAACCGGTTGGTTTAAAATAATTAAAGACTGGCTGCTGAATTGAGCAAAATTTAGTTGCCTTATGTTTACCTCATTTAAATGGTAAAATGGATCAAGCGAATATACTTTATTTATACTTTCTTCATTGGAAGCATCATTCACTAGCAATACATTTACAAACGCTTTAGCCTTAGCCGCCAAATAATAATGATCATCAAATACAATTGGAAAATCTGTGATGCCCAAATAGAGCTCATGCCAATTATAATCGTTCAAGGTAAAGTTAATCTCGGATTCAATTTTTTCACCAGCTGGGCAAGTAACATTTTGAATGGCTTTTTGAATGCCATCTATTTTAAGCACTACAGCCTGACTTTCGAAATTTGTTTCACTGCTATTTCGAATAACGAATTTGATTTTATTTTGTCCGCCAAGTTTCAATAATGGATCAGGAAACCAAGCAGAATCTATCCATACATTTTGGGATTGATTGCCTTGCAGCGGAACCAAAAAGGTATTACTCAATGAATCATTTATCCATTTAGTAGCATCCATGTTTTTTTGAAAATCGCTGATCCAATAATAGCGTCCTGAACCAAAACCAGCCTGCTCATTCAATGCATTTTGCCTGGCCTTAATTTGACTGATATTGCGATGTGCCGATGAAACAGTAACCTCCTCTAACATTTGAAGAAAATCTTGTTGGTTAACCAAACGTTGGTGCTTGCCTTCAAAATCATTGGTTAACAATTGAAATTGATCTGTTGCCTTATAGGATTGAGCAATTTTTTCTGCCCGTTTCTTTGCCTGATCCAAAAGACTGCCCTCCTTGCCTATGGCCTCCATTGAAAAGCTATTGTCTATATAAATGCTTACCCAATATTTACCACCTTTAAAAGTAGTTTCTTTGTTTGGGACAAAAGGTTGGGCAAATGCCAAAACAAGGCAAGTAATAAATAATATCCTTGCTAATAAAATAAGCCAATTTTTAATCGTTTGCTGTTTCTTATTTTGCTCGGTAAGCTGCTTTAAAAAACGAATATCACTGAATATAATTTTCTTGTATCGCCTAAAATTAAACAGATGAATAATAACAGGAATAGCTGTTAAAATTAGTGCATATAAAAAAGTTGGGTACAAAAAATGCATGGCGCAATTTAATAGGTTTGATGAATTGATTGCTACATTTAACGCTTACAATTTTATTTATTAATAAAATATCTTTATCGATGCCTATTTTTGCTACATGAATATTGACTTAAAAGGTAAAAATGCCCTAGTTTGTGGTAGCACCAAAGGCATTGGATTTGCTATTGCCAAACAATTTGCGCTGTTGGGAGCCAACGTAACCATGATGGCCAGAAATGGTGCATTGCTAGAAAAAGTTATTAGAGATCTCCCTTGTACCGATGGTCAAAAGCACGATTTTTTAGTAGCAGATTTTAGTAAACCAGACCAAGTAAAAGAAGCTATTGAAACAAAGGTTCAAGCACATTATACTTATCATATTTTAATTAATAACAGCGGTGGACCAAGTCCGGGACCAGCGCTAGGTGCTAAAGAAGAAGAGTTTGTAAACGCCTTCAATACACATTTAATTAGCAGTCATTATTTGGTTCAAGGCGTGGTAAACGGCATGAAGCAAAATGGCTTTGGACGTATCATCAACATTATTTCTACCAGTGTAAAAATTCCTTTGAAAGGATTAGGTGTATCCAATACCATTAGAGGAGCGGTTGCCAATTGGAGCAAAACATTGGCCACAGAATTAGCGCCAATGGGAATTACCGTTAATAACATCTTGCCAGGCGCAACTGGCACAGATAGGTTAAAACAAATTATTGAAGGAAAAGCAGTAAAGCAAAACGAAAGCATAGACGAAGTAAACAAAGAAATGCTATCAGAAATTCCAATGAGCCGCTTTGCACAACCAGATGAAATTGCATACGCAGCCTGTTTCTTAGCAAGTGATTACGCAGCTTACATCACCGGAATCAACGTCCCAGTAGACGGCGGCAGAACCGGAAATTTGTAGGGAAAACCGCTTCTGGCCGCTGGCTTCTGGCTGCTAGCTATTGACTCCCGATGCGTAAGGAGGCCATATGTAAAATTTAACAACTAGTTAAAAAGAGCATTCATTTAAAAAATAAAAAGCTAGAGGCTAGAAGCCAGGTGCTAGTAGCTAACAGCTAAAACAACCCATTCATCTCCGCCTCAATGCGCGAAATGATTAATCCCAGTTGTTCGGCATTTTCTGCGAAGTTCATGTCGTCAACCTCTATAATCAAGTGTTTAGGCTTGTATCCACTGATCCAACCTTCATAGCGTTCGTTCAATCTTTTAAGGTAATCTAGGCGGATACTATCTTCATAATCTCTACCACGCTTTTGGATATTATTTACCAAATGCGGAATAGAAGCTCTGAGATAAACCAATAAATCTGGCGGTTTAACTGTTTGGCTCAAAGAATCGAACATCTTTTCATAAGTATCAAAATCACGGGTACTCATGAGGCCCATGCTATGCAGGTTAGGTGCAAAAATATGTGCATCTTCATAGATGGTTCTATCTTGAATGATGTTCTTTTTTGATTTCTGCAATTGCAGCAAAGTATTGTACCTAGAATTTAAAAAGAAAATCTGCAAGTTGAAACTCCAACGCTGCATGTCCTCATAAAAATCAGAGATATAAGGATTGTCTTCCACATTTTCGTAGTGTGGTTCAAACTTATAATGCTTAGAAAGCAATGTAGTTAAGGTGGTTTTACCTGACCCAATATTTCCGGCGATGGCTAAATGCATGTTTACTTGTTCTAATTAAATACTGTTGCAAAAAACAATATTATGATGTAATCAACAAATGTATGTGAGTTTAGTGGATAATTTTATTTCATTTTAAATTCTTTGAAAATTTTTGTGTTAGCTCCAATTTTAACCATATTGCTAAATGAATATACAATTTTATGGTGCTGCAGAAATGGTAACTGGCAGCAAACATTTAATAACCACACCTAAAGGCACCAAAATATTATTGGACTGCGGCTTGGTTCAAGGCCATGTAGCGCAGAGAGACGACCTCAATAGGCATTTTGGGTTTAACCCAGTCGATATAGATTATCTTGTTTTATCGCATGGGCACATAGATCATAGTGGTTTGATCCCACGACTGGTAAAGGAAGGTTTTCAAGGAATTATATTTTGCACCGCAGCAACCAAAAGCTTGTGTGAAATAATGTTGGCAGATTCTGCCCATATTCAAAGCTCCGATTTAAAATACATCAATAAACGCAGGGCAAAAAAAGGCTTAGTAGCCATTGAACCCATTTATGATATAGATGATGTAAACCAAGCAATTTCAATGATGGAGGAATTGGGCTATGATGAACAACTAAAAATAGATTCAGAAATAACACTCAGCTTCAATGATGCGGGACACCTATTGGGTAGCTGCATCGTTAACCTAGATATATCAATTGGTTCAAACCGAAAAAAACACATAACATTTAGTGGAGATATTGGCAGGTATAAAGACCCAATTTTAAGAGACCCGCAACCTTTTAGGCAATGCGATTATTTGATTTGCGAAAGCACTTATGGAGATAGATTGCATGCTTTGGTTGGTGATGCAGAAAAAGAATTATTAGATATCATTCACCATACTTGCATTGAAAAGAAAGGCAAACTCATCATCCCGGCCTTTAGTGTGGATAGAACCCAAGAAATTATTTACATACTTGATAAGGCCGTGAATGAAGGCAGCATGCCCAATATAAAAGTTTTTGTTGATAGTCCGCTGTCTGTAAAAGCTACAGGAGTAATGCGCAAACACCAAGAATGTTATAGAGAAGAATTTGTGGATTATGTGAGTATGGATGGAGATCCTTTTGGCTTTAAAAACCTTACTTATATTAGTGAGTTGGAACAATCAAAAGCATTGAATAATATGGCTGAACCATGTATTATTATTTCAGCAAGTGGCATGGCAGAGGCAGGAAGGATTAAGCACCACATCATGAACAATATTGAAAACCCCAAAAACACCATATTAATGGTTGGTTATTGCACGCCAGAAAGCTTGGGAGGTAAATTAAAAAATGGCGAAAAATTGGTGCGCATATTTGGTGAAGAATTTGGGGTAAAAGCAGAAGTAAGGTCATTGGATTATTACAGTGCCCACGCCGATTACAACGAAATATTTGAATGGCTTAAATGTCAAAACAAAAAGAAAATAAAGCAAATTTTCTTGGTTCATGGCGAACTAAAAACACTGGATATTTTTAAACAAAAAATGTTGGATAAGGGCTATGAAAATATCACCATTCCGCATTTAAGGGAAAAGTTTGAATTGAATTAATAAGCCCTGATTATGGGCTTTAAGGGCCAAGTAAGGAGTATTCAGATAATTCAGTTACCTTTGCCCTCTTATTATGAGTCAATTAAATACAACGTTTGCCATGGTGGCAAAGACCCAATTTGGGTTAGAACAAATATTAGCAGAAGAGTTGCGCTTACTAGGTGCAGAAGAAGTTGAAGCACACAACCGTGCGGTGAGTTTTAAAGGAGATTTAGCTGTGATGTACAGGGCAAATCTTTGCCTCAGAACAGCATTGAAAGTATTAGTGCCTATCAATAAATTTAGGGCTAGTAACGAAACACAGTTATACGATGGCATCAAAAAAATAAATTGGGGTCAATACCTCGAAAAAGATGGCCGACTAGTTATTCATACCAGTTTAAGAAGCGATATTTTTACCCATTCTCAATATGTTTCGCTTAAATGTAAAGATGCTATTGTTGATCAGTTTAGAGAAAAACATGGCGAAAGACCGAGTGTTGATTTAACACATCCCGATTTAAGCATAGACATCCATATCAATAAAGATGAGGTGACTGTTTCATTAGATAGTTCTTCGGAATCATTGCACCGCCGCGGATACAGAACCGATAGCACCTTAGCCCCAATCAATGAAGTTACCGCTGCAGGCATGATTATGCTTACAGGCTGGAACGGTGAGGGCAATTATTACGACCCAATGTGTGGTAGTGGTACCTTGCTCATTGAAGCTGGTATGATTGCCAGAAACATGCCTCCCAATTTAAATCGTGCACAATTTGGCTTTGAACGTTGGAAGGATTTCGACCCAATGATTTTCTCGCAAGTAAGAGAAGATGCCATTGCCCAAATAAGAGAATCTAAAGCCAACATCATTGGTTCAGACAAAACATTTAAAGCTATAGACATAAGTCGCGAAAACATTACCCGCGCAGGCCTTGATGAAGATATAAAAGTTAGCAACAAAAGATTTGAAGAGGTAAAAGGTCCTGAAGGTGGAGGATTAATGATCATCAACCCTCCCTATGGCGAGCGTTTACCCATAGATGAAATTGGTGCCTTCTACAAAATGATGGGCGACCAAATGAAGAAGGAATTTGATGGCTACGATGTTTGGGTTATTTCCTCAAACATAGCTGCCCTAAAAATGACCGGCCTAGCTCCTTCTAAAAAGATTCAACTTTTCAACGGCGCTTTGGAATGTAGATACCATAAATTTGAGATATATAGAGGCACGAGGGATAAGAAGAAACTAGCTGCTCAGGAGGAAGTGGATGGGGATGGGGAAAGACTGGGAGATGTGGAGAAGGGGTGAAGAGATGATTTGGAGATAGGGAGAAGAGGAGAGGTGGAGAAGGAATGGGGTTTATAAATAGTCGACAGACTATATTGCGCAGTAGCGATCTCAAACCAAAGACCAAAGACTAAATACCAAAGACCAACAGACTATTGCCCAACAACAATCATTTTCCTCGAGAGATTATTCCCTTTGATCTCTGGGTTGTACATGCTTTCTACTTGTATAGGTAGTTGGGTGTAATTGCCGGCGAATCTTGGTTCGAGCAAAAACTTAAAAGTATAATTGCCAGCACGCAATTTTCTGAAATATAGTATCACCCGGTCTTTGTGGTATTCTATTTCATCTGCGCCAAAGTTGTTCATCTTGTTCAAGTAATTGCAACTTGCAATGATGGGAATTTGAACCATGATAAACTCTTGGTTCTTTAAACTTTTCAATTGAACAGTATACTCTACCTCAAAATTAGTTTTAAGCGTATCAACTGTTCGTCCGTCTTGATTAAAATAACTGCTAATGCCGAATAACAATTCATCTGCTAGTGGCTTTTCTTCAAAGCTCTTTCTGCTTACAAAAACATTGGCGTTGGCACCAGATTTTTTAAGCGTATAAGATGCCTTATTGCTTAAGTTGATCCTAATAGGAAACTTATTGCCTAAATCTTTTCCATTTAATTGAATGGTAGTATGTATACTTCCCTTATCTAGTAATGCAATGTCTTTTGCCATGGCTTGCAATACTTGCGCCGATTCTAAGGTGTTTCTGCTATTGGCCAAACCATATACTTTTTCATTGAAATAAAATTTGCGAATTCCAGCAAGTGTACTCGAATCTACTTGGTCAAATTTTAAAACTTCGTATACTAAAAGTCCTATACTCGATTGGTTTTGATGAATATCAACATAGGGTTGGTTCCAATAAATACTGCCCTCCTTGTCTTTTTGTATACCCTCAAATAGGAAGCCTGAAAAATGAGGCAATTGCATTTTTTGTTTGAGAGAAGTTAAGAGTAAACGCTCATAAAATGGCAAGGTGGCTTCATCCATTTTATTGATCCAATCTTGGTATTCAATATCCACCCTATTGTCAAACAAAATCAACATGGCTCGTGTTTGATCCAATGAATTAAATTGAGCCATGTTCTTCTTAAAATAGGTGATTCCTTGTTGGGTTGCCTTGTTCTTGTAGCCCATCTTCTGCGCATCACTCAGACTTTTCATCACATAATAGGTCAACCACATTTCTGAACCAGAGCGAGAAAACCAACCAAAGGCCCCACTAGATTGTTGCATGGTTTCTAATCGTTTGATACAGGTTCTAACCAACTCCTCTTGCAAAAATGAATCCCCTAATAATTTGCATAAACTTTTAGAAACAAGCAATGCATTTAATTTAGAAGCAGTTTGCTCCACACATCCATATTGGTATTCTTGCAAGCGTGCAATTTCTTCTCTTATTAACTGCGAGTAGGTATTGGTAACACTTAAAAAATATTTGCCTTCCTCCTTGGTTGAAAATTGAATAGTAGTGTCTTTGTTCAAAGAATAATACTCAATAGTATTTTGGGCAATTCCATTGGGTAAAACTGGTAACAAATATTTCTCCCCATCACCATAATTGATTCTAGTTTCAAGCTTGTAACTAAGTTGGAGTGTATCTGTTTTTTCGGTTTGAACCAATACCTTTTCAACCAATCCACTGTTCAGAAATTGCTGCTTACTTTGGATCAAAGAATTATTGAGTTTAAAACTTGTGGTTACCTCTATTGAATCTCCAGTATAATTATTTAGCTTGCCTTTGATGTATATAGCATCTCCTTTTAAGGCAAATGAGGGAATAAACAAGTTGGCAGATAATGGCTTATACGACCTGATATCAAGTGTATAAACTTTGGTGTTTAAGCCTTCATCCATGGCTATAATAAAATTGCGCCAACGGGTAATATTGTCGGGAAAAGTAATACTAACATGGGCCTCACCAAAACTATTGGTCACCAAGTTTGGCACCCAAAAGGCATAATCCCTAAAGTTTTCTCTGTTCTCTTTTACCTCATTGTTTTTGGCCATTTGGTATAACCTACTTTTTTGCTCCACCTCGAATGAATTGAGTACTTTCAACTCAACCATGTCTGCCCTACCTATGGCATTACTAGGCAAATTTGAACCTGTGGCATTAACCCTAACCCCATCAATATAATAGGCTGTCCCATCTGCCCTAGCACCTCTAAAATCAGGGGTAGCTCCATTTCTACTTTCTACACCCAATGAATATGTGGAAATACTGTTTACACTTCTACTCATAGCCATTACTTCATTCTCTGGAACAACATTCCCTCTTACTCCGGCAGGATCAACAAGCGACCTTCTTCTATTACTTACCACAACGTCCTGCAAATTCATGGTATTACTCACTTCCATGGTAAAATTCACGAACCTAATTTCATTTGGTATCACTTGAATGTTACTGATAATAGCTCCTTTATAACCTACATAAGTGGCTACTAATTCATAAATACCTGGACTCAAATTCTTAAAAACAAATTCACCATCATCATCTGTAATTACAGTTGCTTTTACCAATCCTTTCTCTTTGAGTTGTAGGCTCACATAATCAAGTGGCTGCTTGTTGGTAGTACTCACAATTTTTCCTTTTATCATGCCAGTGCCCTGTATAATTGGTTCACGAGAGTCTTCGTATTTGGCATATTCCTCCTGACTAATATTTGATTTGCCGAAGAATAGTGTTGGTCTACTTTGTCCGTTTTCAAACGCAAAACCACAATCTTGAAGTCGGACATTGATGTTATGAAGTTTGTTTTTTTGCAGGCTAATTTGCTGTATAATAGTTACGCAAGAGCCATAACGGGTTAAGCGTAATTGGTAAGTTCCCGCATCCACATCTCTAATTAAAAACCCTCCTGTTGCATCTGAAAATGAAATACCTCTTACCTTTCCAGATTGCTCCAAAGTGATGATAACATCAGATAAAGCTGAACCATATTTATTAAAAACAAAACCAGATAGAATAGGCAATTTATCTTCCGAAGCACTTATCTGCAATGGCGTTTTCTCCCTTAACTCTACATAGTCTTCTTTTCTATAATTAACCAACATAGATTCTCGCATGTTGTAAATTTCTTGTAAACGTTTTGCCTGTGGCACCAATGCTTGCAGGTCTATACAAGAAAACTGAAAATCATTTGAATCTAGTCGAATTAATAATTGTCCGTTTGGCAAAACACTTTGACCAATATATTTTAGCAATAAGTTTTTATGTCCTGTAACATAGAAATCATATTCACCAGGCTTGAGCCAAACGCTATATTCCTTCGAGTTATTATATATTTCTGGGTTCAAAACACTTTGCAATTCCTCTTGCTTGTTGATCATCAAAATATTCCTAACCAATTGGTTCTCCAAACCACTAAATATAACATGGGTTAAGACATTGGTCTCATTTACTTTTGGTTCGAACCTAAAATTAAAAACACACTTTTCGTCGATAGCCAACCTCTCTTTTTCAGCAACAAAATTCCCTGATTGATACTTGGCTATTTCAGAAATAACAATGGCCAGCGCGGTATCATATTGGGTTACAAAAGTTTCATCCTGACTCTTAAAATAAGCAAAATCGTAAGGCAATTCAACCGAATCTAATTCTTCTCTAATGATACGTTCTCTAAAATATACGTACTTGCTATTTGGTTCAAACCGAACTTTTTGAAACAACACTCCTTTTGAATAAACATTGATTGAATCGTAATCGAACAAGCCAAAGAAATACTGGTATTGGCTGCGATCAGTTAAGTATTTGCTGGCAAGAGGCACTGCAAAACTTTGAATTTGGTGCTTCTGCGTGAAGTATA
>Ga0209443_1001000_pt1 | contig 18355 bp, 16 predicted proteins | sample LauGreBMM110DCMD_2_FD_187571 | JGI IMG/M metagenome (GOLD analysis project Ga0209443, IMG submission 187571) | Freshwater lake microbial communities from Lake Michigan, USA - Su13.BD.MM110.DCMD (SPAdes) (version 2) | ecosystem: Environmental > Aquatic > Freshwater > Lake | place: Lake Michigan... | reverse complement strand
CAACCACATCAAAACGCTTAGGATCTTTAATTAACAACATCGCAGTCGAATCCACAAATTGATATTCCACCGTAACTTCAGGATATTCCAAAGCTAATTTCTGAATAACTTCTCTCCATAATCGAGAAGTCTCTAATACATTCGCTTTGTCTACGGAAACTAAATGCTTTTTACGCGTCATTGCCGCATCAAATGCCTTTCGGCCAATACGCTCAACCTCATAACGGCTATATTCAGCAACATCATAAGCCGTATCGCCATTATTTTTGCGACCCTTTTCGCCAAAATAAATATCACCTGTTAATTCACGAAAGAATAAAATATCGGCTCCTTTTAAAATTTCTGGTTTAATGCTTGACGCACTTAATAATTCATCAAATAATTTGATAGGTCTCAAATTCGCATATAAACCTAATTCCTTCCTCATGCGCAATAAACCTTGTTCAGGTCTAACTTTTGCTGAAGGATCATTATCATATTTGGGATGACCTACGGCGCCAAAAAGAACGGCATCCGAGGCTTTCATTTTTACTAAAGTCTCTGCAGGAAGTGGATCACCTGTTGCCTCAATAGCCTCATGCCCAATTAATGCTTCATCATACGTAAACTCATGGCCAAATTTGGCCGCAATTTTCTCTAAGACTTTTTTACCTACTGCCGTAACTTCTTGGCCAATTCCATCCCCTGGAACAATTAAAATATGCTTTTTCACCATTTTTATTTTAAATTAAATTCAACATTTTCTGAGTGGCTTTGATCGCAGAAACCGTTTGGTCAGAATCTAAGCCTCGTGTAATGAGCTCGCGATCTCCGTGAGCCCAAGTAATAATTGTTTCACACAATGCATCTGAATCTCCACCAGGAGGTATTCGAACTGCATAATCTTTTAATTGAGGTAAGATTTTACCATTTTTTTCAAAGATGATTAACAATGCTTTCATAAAAGCATCATACTGTCCATCGCCTTGTGCATGTTCTTCAAAATACTCACCGTCAATGGAAATTTTTAATGTAACCGATGGCCGCAAATCCTTGGAATGTGTCAGCACATAATTTAACACTTGAACACGTTCCTCAATCGAACTGCTATCCAAAACATCTGAAATAATATAAGGAAGGTCATTTTGAGTCACTACCTCTTTCCTATCTCCTAATTCAATAATCCGTTGGGTTACTTTTTTCAGATCTTGATCCGAAAGTTGAATACCCAATTGGGCCAAATTATTAGCAATGTTTGCTTTGCCACTCGTTTTCCCTAACGCATATTTACGCTCCCGCCCAAAACGCTCAGGCATTAAATCATTGTGATATAAATTATTCTTTTTATCTCCATCTGCATGAATTCCAGCAGTTTGGGTAAATACATTTTCGCCTACTACGGGCTTATTGGCAGGAATTCTAAATCCTGAAAAAGTCTCCACCAACTTACTCACGCTATACAATGATTTTTCGCAAACAGAAGTAGAAACATCTTTTTGATAATCATTTAAAACAGCTATAACACTGGCTAAAGGAGCATTTCCTGCTCGTTCTCCCATGCCATTGACCGTTAAATGTAATCCATGAACACCATTCCTAACGGCTTCAAGCGCATTGGCAGTACCTAAATCATAATCATTGTGCGCATGAAAATCAAAATGAATTTTCGGATACCGCTGAACGAGTTCCGAAATAAATGCTGCGACCTCAGAAGGAATTAAAACTCCTAAAGTATCAGGCAATAAAATACGTTTGATGGGCAAATGTTGGATAAAGTCAAGGTATTCAATCACATATTCTTTGCTATTCCGCATCCCGTTGCTCCAATCTTCCAAATACACATTTACTTCTAATCCTTTAGAAACGGCCAAATGAATGGATTCCGCTATTTCAGAAAAATGCTGTTCCGGAGATTTTTTCAGTTGGTGCTTCAAGTGATTTAAAGAACCTTTGGTCAGTAAATTCATGACTTTAGCACCGCTAGATATCATCCAATCCACCGAAGTTCCGCCATCCACAAAAGTCAACACTTCAACTTTATTCAGATAACCATGAATGGCTGCCCATTCTGTGATTTTTTTCACTGCTTGAAACTCGCCATCAGAAACCCGAGCAGAGGCAATTTCAATCCGATCAACTTTTAATTCAGTTAAAAGTAATTGCGCTATTGTTAATTTCTCAGAAGCTGAAAACGACACTCCGCTTGTTTGTTCTCCATCGCGCAGAGTCGTGTCCATTATTTCTATGTGGCGTTTCAAATGCTTATCGGTTAAGTGCAAACGTAGCTATTTCCCCCTTCATCGATTGAAGATAATCGATATCATCAAAGCCATTTAATAAATTATTTTTCTTGTACCCATTAATCTCAAAAGATTCGGAAGCGCCTGTTGAAACAATCGTAATGGTTTGTTCTGGAAGACTTACTTCCAATTCTGCTTTCGGATTTTTTTCCATCGCTGTAAATATTTGATGTAAAAATTCTGGACTTACTTGAACAGGTAAAATACCAACATTGATTGAGTTGCCTCGAAATATATCAGCAAAAAAAGAAGAAACTACGCAGCGAAAACCATAGTCATAAATGGCCCAAGCAGCATGCTCCCGAGAAGAACCTGATCCAAAATTTTTCCCACCCACTAATATCTTACCTGAATAAGTAGGGTTATTCAAAATAAAATCAGATTTCGCTTGGTCATTTTTGTCATAGCGCCAATCTCTAAATAAGTTGTCACCAAAACCTTTTCGTTCAGTAGCCTTCAAAAAACGAGCTGGAATGATTTGATCCGTATCCACATTTTCTATGGGCAAAGGAACGGCAGAACTACGTAAAACTTTAAAACTATCGTAAGCCATAATAATCTTTTTAAATATTATAAAAATTGTCTTGGATCGGTTACAACCCCAGTAATTGCCGCTGCTGCGGCTACCAAAGGACTCGCCAACAAGGTTCTTGAACCTGGTCCTTGGCGACCTTCAAAATTACGATTTGATGTACTCACCGCATATTTCCCGGCAGGAATCTTATCGTCATTCATGGCTAAACAAGCCGAGCAACCTGGTTGGCGTAAAGCAAAACCCGCCTCTGTCAAAATATCATAAATACCTTCTTCATGTATTTGAGCTTCCACTACATGTGAACCTGGAACGACCCAAGCCGTTACATGATCCGCTTTTTTCCGACCTTTAACGATCGAAGCAAATGCTCTAAAATCTTCTATACGTCCATTTGTACAAGACCCAATAAATACATAGTCGACTTTTTTGCCAATCATCGAATCATTCTCCTCAAATCCCATGTAATCTAATGACTTAGCATAACTAGACGCGCCACCTTCCAAATCCTTGGCTTGAGGAATATTTCTAGAAATACCCATGCCCATACCTGGATTGGTACCATAAGTAATCATAGGTTCGATATCAGAAGCTAAAAAAGTAATTTCTTTATCAAATACTGAACCCGAATCTGTTTTCAATGTTTTCCAATAAGCCAATTGCTTATCCCAATCTGCTCCTTTAGGGGCTAATTCGCGCCCATTGATATAATCAAAAGTAGTTTGGTCTGGAGCAATCATTCCACCCCTAGCACCCATCTCAATACTTAAATTACAAACCGTCATACGTCCTTCCATAGACATATTTTCAAAAACATCTCCTGCATATTCCACAAAATAACCTGTAGCACCTGAAGTTGACAATTTTGAAATAATATATAAAGCCACGTCTTTCGGCGTAACCCCTTTTCCTAATTGGCCATTCACATTAATCCGCATTTTAATCGGTTTAGGCTGCATAATACACTGTGAAGAAAGAACCATTTCCACTTCAGAGGTACCTATTCCAAAGGCAATAGCGCCAAAGGCCCCATGCGTAGAAGTATGTGAGTCCCCACAAACAATGGTCATTCCGGGTAATGTAATTCCGTTTTCTGGTCCAACTACGTGAACAATTCCATTTTTAGGATTTCCTAAACCCCAATGTGAAATGCCATATTTGCTTGTATTTTTCTCCAATTGCAGCAATTGATTCGCTGACAAAGGATCTTCGACAGGAAGATGTTGGTTTATGGTAGGTGTATTATGATCTGCAGTTGCAAACGTTTTTTCAGGAAATAAAACACCAAGCCCTCTTTGCTCTAAACCTAAAAAGGCTACTGGACTAGTCACTTCATGAATAAAATGTCGGTCTATAAAAAAAACATCTGGCCCGTCAGCAATTTGACGAACAACATGTGAATCCCAGACTTTATCAAACAAGGTTTTTGGGGAGTTGCTCATTGTAAAAATTTGATATTTTAATCTATTTAATTAAACCTAAACCCTAAAATTGCTATTTTTTTTGCAAAAAAGCAAAGAAAAAATACCTGTAATCCGTAAAATTCCTAAAGATGAACCAACCAAACAGGCATTAAATGGATGGCCTATGCGTAAAGTAAAAAGGATTTTCAATTTGTACCTTATCTCCTGACATGACCAGTTCCGCAGCTGAAATTCCCAATTGCTTGAAGTCAGTTGATATGGTGGAAATCCCTTGGCCAATCAATCTTTTTATCGGAGTTTCATTATAGGAAATTAGGCCTATGTCAACACCAATCTGTAATTTTTGAGCTAATATTTGATCTAACAAAATTATCAAATCATCCTCCATGACCGTTATAAAGACATCACCATTCAGTAAGTTAACATTGGCCGATGAATCCAGCACCGCATAATCAAAAGCAAAGTCTTGACAAAAACTCTTAAATCCTTGAACTATTTCAATGTTATTATTATTGTGATATGGGAAAATTAAATTGATGCGGTTATATTTTGCCAAGGACTCCTTCGCCTCCATTAAACTTGCATAGATATCTTTTTCAAAATTCTCATACACCATTGAAATTTGCCCTGTAATCCCTGGTATTTTCTTACTTACAATAATTAATTTCTCTTTTGGCAAGGTGTTAATTAATTTGTAAGCATCTTCATTATCCTCTAGAAAATGTGGAATGATTACAATGTGTGTATAATCTTTTTCTCTACGTTCGATAATTCGTTTAAACAAATTGAAGTCATTATTATATACGTAAAAATCAACTACCGCATTTTCTCCCAACTCTTTGACAAAAGCATCATAAATAATTTTCTTATGCTCACTGAGCTTATTAAACAATAAAAAAATCCGATATGTGACGGGGATAGAATCTACATTGATAAAAAAACCTTTTCCCCGAATTGATTCTATAATCCCGATTGATTTTAAATAATTGTAGCCTTTTTCAACGGTTATCCTAGATATGTAATAATGAAAACTAACTTCATTGATGGATGGTAGAACATCCCCTTTTTTCAATTTGTTTTTCTGAATAGCTTCAATAATCGAATTCGCCAATTGGCGATATTTCGGCGTCGAAGAAAATTCATCTATATGTATAAACTCAAAAATGGCCATAATTAACTAAATGAATTTCCTATGCCAACAATAATAACCGAAACTAAAATAACCACAATACCTGCCACGACTGTCCTATAAGTAGACTTCGAAACGCCATTCCATTCCTTGAAATAAATTCCCCAAAAATTTGACGTGATGATAATCGTAGCCATATGCAAAATCCATGAACTAGCTCCATTCCCTAATTTACTCTCCCCCATGCCATAAAAGAAAAATTGCAAAAACCAGGTTGTTCCTGCCACGGCAGCAAATAAATAATTCATTCGCAAAGGAGAATTCTTGTTTAAATAATCCCCAAAAGTTTTATTGCTAAAATTCAAATACATACACCAAACAAAATTGGTCAGAAAACCACCCCAAAGCACCACTACAAAAATGACATTATTTTGAAACAAGGGGTCAGAGCCTTTTTGAACCGCTACTGCTGCCATATCTTTGCCAGCTTCAATACCAAAATTAAAACAAGCACTGCACAAACCTGAAATGGTGGCAACAATCAAGCCCTTGGTCAAATCAAATTCCTTGATACTTTCTTGCTTCTGTTCTTGAGACAATTCATTCTCCTTCATCATCCCCGCTTTTCCACATAAATAAATGCCCAGAACACAAACCAAAATACCTAATAAGACAATTTGACCTCCAGTACTTCCCACGATATGTGAAATGGTGTCACCTTTAATTTTTGCAATTTCTCGATAAATAGGAGGAACTAAAGCTCCGAAAATACTACAAAGACTTAAGGCGATGGACATACCTAAAGACATACCTAAATAACGCATCGCCAAACCGAAAGTCAATCCGCCAATTCCCCACAAAACTCCAAATACAAACGTCCATAGCAAAACATTACTATCCGCATTCATGATAATTTCCATGAAATCCGGGATGGTTAAATAGGCTGCCAATAATGGAACAAAAATCCAAGAAAATAAGCCACCAATAATCCACGCGCTTTCCCAAGACCAAACTTGGATTTTTCGATAAGGGATATAAAAACTACCCGAAGCAAAACCTCCTAAAGAGTGAAAGAATAAACCTAAAATAGAGCCCATGGAATTAATTTAAAATGTTAAATTTGAAATATAGTATAAAATATTCATCGGTAAATTATATATATATCCTCAAATTACTATACTTATACCCCATATGAAAGCAAATAAATTCTCTTTTAACGCGAAAATAATTGCAGGAATCATCGTTTTTATATCGAGTTCTTTTTTAATTTCTTTCATTAGTCAAAATCAAAATGATGACTGGAACTCCTATTTAGGTGGCTCCGACCGCAATCATTTCAGCACCTTAGATCAAATTACGAAAGATAATGTAGCCCAATTAAAAATAGCATGGACCTATTCCATGCCGGATTCGGGCCAAATGCAAAGCAACCCCATTATTTCTAATGGGATTTTGTATGGAATCAGCTCAGGACTTCAAGCATTTGCCCTAAATGCTGCTACCGGAAAACAAATTTGGAAATTTGGTGATCCATTAAAAAACTGGGCAAGTACCAGCAGAGGAGTTAGTTTGTGGAAAAGTGAACATGAAAATCGTATATTATTTACGGCTGGGCCTAATTTATGGGCATTAGACGCGAAGACGGGCCAACCGATTTTATCTTTCGGTCAATCTGGAAAAGTAGATTTGCACGAAGGATTACCCAAAATTGCCCAAGATAAATTTATCATATCCAATACACCTGGAACGATTTATAAAAATTTAATCATCATGCCTGTAAGATTATCCGAAGGTGCAGACGCTGCCCCAGGCGATGTGAGAGCATTTGATGTGATCACAGGGAAAATTGCCTGGACTTTCCATACGATCCCCTATCCCGGTGAATTCGGATATTCCACTTGGCCAAAAGACGCCTATAAAAATGAGTATGTAGGTGCCGCAAATAATTGGGCCGGCATGGCCGTCGACGAAAAAAGAGGAATCATATTTGTACCGACCGGATCTGCAGGATATGATTTCTGGGGTGGCAATCGCAAGGGGCAAAATTTATTTGCCAACTGCCTTTTGGCATTAGATGCCAATACAGGAAAAAGGCTTTGGCATTTTCAAACTACACACCATGATATATGGGATCGCGACCTTCCCGCACCTCCTAATTTGATTACCGTCATTAAAAATGGTAAAAAAATAGACGCCGTGGCGCAAATCACCAAACAAGGTTATGTGTTTGTTTTCGATCGAGTAAGTGGAAAACCTCTTTTTCCGATCATTGAAAAAAAAGTACCTAAATCTAAATTTTCTGAAGAAAGCGCTTGGCCTACCCAACCGGTGCCCACATTACCTAAACCTTATGCTAGACAATCAAATGAATTATCGAGCGAAGACATTAATCCTTATTCTCAAAATATAGCCCAACTAAAACAAACCTTAAAATCAATAGATAAAAATTGGTATGCGGCGCCATCAAAAAAAGGAACCTTAATCCTTCCAGGATTTGATGGAGGGGGTGAATGGGGAGGTGCTGGTGCGGATCCTGAAAAAGGGATCATTTATATTAATTCAAACGAAATGGGTTGGATTCAAACGATGGAACCAGCTGCCACTAACCTAAAAGCGACGGGGGAAAACGTATATAAAACGTATTGTAAGTCATGTCATGGCGCGGAATTAGAAGGAAATATCAAAAGTGGATTCCCAGAATTGAATACCATTCATCAAAGAAGGAAAAAAGCATTTGTCAACGAAATAGTGACTCAAGGCAAAGGGATGATGCCCGGATTTGGGCAATTGACCGCTACAGAAAAATCAAATTTATTGGCCTTCTTATTTAAAGAAGCACCCAAAGAAATAATAAGTGTTCAAGATTTAAAATCTAAAAATCTTCCTCCGTACAAAATGACTGGTTATAATAAATTTTTAGATGCGGAGGGGATGGCAGGAATCAGTCCTCCTTGGGGAACTTTAAATGCTATCGACCTTAATACAGGTAAATATCTCTGGAAAATTCCATTTGGTGATGAACCTATATTAGCTAAAAAAGGAATAAAAAATACAGGAGCAGAAAATTATGGAGGGCCTATCATTACCCAAAATGGATTGCTATTGATCGCGTCAACAAAAGATGGAAAATTCAGAGCCTTTGATCGATCTAATGGAAAATTACTCTTCGAATATCTTTTGCCTGCGGCATCATTTGCCACTCCATCCACCTATATGGTAAATGGAAGACAATACATTGTGCTGGCATGCGGAGGCACAAAATTGGGAACAACCAAAGGAAATTCTTATGTAGCATTAGCCTTACCTTAAAATGCTATAATTCAATAAATGAACAATTTAATAACCCTTTACTTTTAATTAGAATAAGTTTTTAATACTTTTGAAATATATAAATTCATTAAATTTAATTCAATTAAAAAATGCTAATTGGCGTACTAAAAGAATCAAAGGAGTTCGAAAAAAGAGTGGCATTGACGCCAGATATCGTAAAGCTACTCATCAAAAAAGGTTTTCAAGTTTTAGTAGAAACTGGCGCAGGATTATCTTCCGCATTTTCGGATTTGAATTTTAAAGATTCGGGTGCAAAAATAGTTGAAGCCCATGAAATATACGAAGCAAAAATACTGGTAAAAGTCAATCCATTTACCATTCATGAGGTAAATCAGATGAAATCGGAAACTGTTTGTATTTCATTTCTTTATGCCTACACGCAGGCAGATTTGGTCAACGCATTAAAATCAAAAAATATCAGCGCATTTTCAATGGATGCGGTACCTAGGATTTCAAGGGCTCAGAAAATGGATGCTTTAAGTTCGCAGGCCAACCTCGCCGGATATAAAGCTGTTTTATTAGGAGCGAATGCATTAGGGAAAATTTTTCCTTTGATGATGACAGCTGCAGGAACAATTACCCCATCGAAGGTGCTGATATTTGGCGCAGGTGTGGCTGGCTTGCAAGCTATTGCCACGGCTAAAAGATTGGGAGCTGTAGTAGAAGTAAGTGATGTGCGACCAGAGACAAAAGAACAAGTAGAATCCTTGGGAGGACGTTTTTTGAGTGTCGAAGGAGTTGATCAGGTAAAAGTAGAAGGTGGATACGCGAGTGAGATATCGGCTGAATTTTTAGCAAAACAGAAAAAATTAATCGAGGATAAAATAAAGGATGCTGATATTGTGATCACGACAGCCCTTGTTATAGGAAAAAAGGCGCCAATTTTAGTCACAGAAGAGATGGTCAAATCCATGAAAATGGGTTCGGTGATTGTGGATTTAGCCGTCGAGTCAGGAGGAAATTGTGCCCTTTCTGAAATAAACCAAACAGTCGTTAAACATGGCGTTACCTTGATTGGTGTTGCTAACCTTCCTTCATTGTTATCGACCAATGCAAGTCAATTATATGCCACTAACATCAGTGCATTAATTTTACATTTAGCCAACCCTGAAACTTTTCTTTGGGAAATGGAAGAGGAAATCACTAAAGGGTCACTTATTACCCATCAAGGTAAATTAGTGCATGAATTTACCGCATCAATTTTAAAATAATTTTAAATAATTTATTATGTCTATTGACTCACTCATTATTTTAATTTACGTGCTAGTTTTGGCTAGTTACCTAGGTTTCGAATTAATCGCTAAGGTACCCCCTACGCTACATACTCCTCTCATGTCAGGTTCCAATGCCATATCTGGAATTACCATTGTAGGCGCATTACTGGCTTGTAATGAATTGGGATATACAACATTAAGTAAGTGGATGGGGATGATCGCACTTATATTAGCCACCATAAATGTTGTTGGCGGCTATGCAGTGACGGATCGAATGCTTAAAATGTTCAAGAAATAATAAAAATGAATATAACAATCCAACTTCTGTATTTATTTTCTTCTGTTCTTTTCATCATTGGGATTAAAATGATGAATAAAACGAAAGATGCGCGGGCGGGAAATTTACTTTCTTCAGTAGGAATGCTCATCGCCATAATAGCGACTTTAATGCAAATTGAGGTCATTTCCATGGTAGAAATTTTTATCTGTATCATTATTGGTTCACTGATAGGCCTTTATTATGCTTACAAGGTGGAGATGACTCAAATCCCAGAAATGGTGGCGCTATTCAATGGATTTGGAGGACTGGCTTCCGTAGCAGTAGCCATATCAGATTATTGGTTGAAAAGTCAAATAACGGAGGCAAACATTGATATCATAATTTTAGTCAGCATTATACTAAGTGTATTTATCGGCGGTATCACCTTTACGGGATCAATGGTTGCTTTTTTGAAATTGAATGGTCGAATTACAGGAAGTCCAATCACATTTAAAGGTCAGCACCCGCTAAATTTAGTCATGTTGATATCATTTATACTGGCTTCAGTGGCTACATGGATGAATCCATCGGATATAAATTTTATGATTGTTTTAGTTTTGATATCATTATTACTTGGCATATTAACGGTCATCCCGATTGGTGGAGCAGACATGCCTGTTGTGATCTCCCTATTGAATTCATATTCAGGAATGGCCGCTTGCACCACAGGTTTCATTTTAAATAATAATGTATTAATTGTCGCAGGTGCACTTGTAGGAGCATCCGGAATTATATTAACACAAATCATGTGTAAAGCCATGAATCGATCTTTGGTTAATGTCCTTTTAGGTGGATTTGGTCAAACGATAGCTGGCGAACAAACGGAAGGACCTTCCATTATTGTCAAGGAAGTTGGCGTAGAGGAAGCTGCCATGTTATTTGACGGCGCATCATCAGTTATCGTAGTTCCAGGGTATGGAATGGCCGTGGCGCAAGCTCAACACGTTATTAGAGAGCTGATGGAGCAATGTGAAAAAAGAAATATCAGTTTTAAATTTGCCATACATCCAGTGGCAGGTAGAATGCCAGGCCATATGAATGTATTATTAGCTGAGGCTAATATTTCATATGATAAGTTAATAGAGATGGATGAAATAAATAATGAATTTTCAAATACTGATTTAGTCTTTATTGTGGGAGCAAATGATGTGGTTAATCCAGCGGCAGAAACTAATCCTCAAAGTCCAATTTTTGGAATGCCGATATTGAATGCCTACAAGGCAAAAACAATCATCGTGAGCAAACGGAGTATGGGAAAAGGCTATGCTGGAGTAGAAAATGAATTGTTTGGTTACCCGAATTGCCTTATGCTATTTGGAGATGCTAAACAAACTATTGCAAAAGTCGTATCTGAAATTAAAGAGCTTTAATTAGTTTTCCTGATTTCTTTCAAAAAATAAAGCACTTACAAATGACGTAAGTGCTTTATTTTTAATAGAGTGGACCAGCATGGGCTCGAACCATGGACCCCCTGATTATGAGTCAGGTGCTCTAACCAGCTGAGCTACAAGTCCACATTAGATTAAACTAATGCGCTACAAAATTAAGTAATTATTGCCTTTCTAACTACATTTGATTAAATATTTTAAGATTAAGGGGATTGAATTCTCTTATTTTCGAATAGAAAAGATAAATCTTACATTTGTTTATCTTTAAATACATTTTGGCATAAAACCTGTGGACCGCGCTATGTTTCCAACTAAAATAATTAATGACCCTATTTATGGATTTATTAAAATTAATAATCCATTGATATTGGAGTTAATTGACCATCCGTTTTTCCAAAGACTTAAGCGAATTAAACAATTAGGTTTAGCTGAATTTGTTTATCCAGGGGCACATCATACCCGGTTTCATCATGCATTAGGAGCTATGCATTTGATGGATCAAGCATTAAATAATTTAAAAGCAAAAGGATATCGTATTACAGAGGCTGAGCAAGAAGCGGCTGAAATTGCTATTTTGTTGCATGATATTGGTCATGGACCATTTTCACATGTATTAGAAAATACCATTTTAAATGAGGTAAAACATGAGGAAGTTTCCAATCTGCTCATGAAAAAGTTGAATGAGTATTTTAAAGGTCGATTGTCATTGGCCATTGAAATGTTTAACAATCGCTACCATCGACCGTTTTTTCATCAATTAATTTCGAGCCAATTAGATGTGGATCGATTGGATTATTTAAGTAGAGATTCATTTTATACGGGAGTAAGAGAAGGGTTTATTGGCTCTGAAAGATTATTAAGTATGTTGGATTTGAAAAATGAGCAACTCGTTTTAGAAGAAAAGGGTATTTATTCCATTGAAAACTTTTTAATGGCTCGTCGACTCATGTACTGGCAGGTATATCTACATAAAACCGCCATAGCAGCAGAGACGATGTTAATTCAAATTTTAAGGCGAGCCAAAGATTTAATGGCACAAGGCACAAAATTAAATTGTTCAAAGCCACTTTATGTTTTTCTAAGTAGGACATATACTTGGGATGAATTTGCTAATAATGATAAGCTTTTAATCGCATTTACTGATTTAGATGATCATGATATTTGGGCCGCTTTAAAAGATTGGAAAAACGAAAAGGATAAAATTTTAAGGCATTTATGTGAGTCATTTTTAACTAGAAAATTATTTAAATGCAAATTAGGAACTCAACCATTGCCCAAATCTAAAATAACAGAAATAGAGAGTAAGATTCAGGAAAGTTTAGGCATCGGTTTTGAGGAACTTTCCTATTTTGTCGTAGAGGGTTCCACTAGTAATGCGGCGTATGTGCAAGGCGACAATACAATCAAAATGGTCGATAAACAAGGTCAAGTCGTCGAGTTAATGCTTGCATCCGACTTACCGACCATCCAAGCCTTGAGTAAGATTGTGAAAAAATACTATTTTTGTTGTCCAAAGAGCGTATATTTGCAAGGAGAATTAAGCTAACTTATTTTTAATAACTAATTGCCACCATATATTTAAGACATGAAATTTACTGTTGACCAAATTGCAGATTTAATAGAAGGTACAGTAAATGGCAATGGGGCTACATTAATTAGCAATTTCGATAAAATAGAAGAAGGAAAATCAGGTAGTATTTCATTTCTTTCTAATCCCAAATACGAATCTTTTTTATATCAAACAGATGCGTCAGCGGTCATCGTTTCAAAAGATTTGGCCTTAAAAAAACCTGTCAAAACAGCTTTAATACTTGTATCTGATCCATATTTAGCCTTTACGATCTTATTGCAAAAATACCAAGAATTGGTAGAGAATAAAGAAACGGGCATTCAAGTTCCTAGTTATGTGGCTGATAGCGCACATATTTCAGAAAATGTTTTTGTGGGACGATTTACGCTTGTGGATGCGGGAAGCCAAATAGGAAAGAACTCACAAATTTATGATCGGGTTAGCATCGGAAAAAATGTAACCATTGGTTGCGATTGCACCATATACCCAGGTGTGGTCATTTATAAAGATTGTATTATCGGTAACAACGTTGTTATACATGCAAATTCAGTGATTGGCTCAGATGGTTTTGGGCATGCTCCACAAGCCGATGGAACATTTAAATCAATACCCCAATTAGGAAATGTAGTGATCGAGGATGATGTCTCTATAGGTTCGAATACGACGATTGACCGAGCCACCATGGGATCAACAATCATCAGAAAAGGAGTTAAAATAGATAATTTAGTGCAAATAGCACATAATGTAGAAATAGGTTCAAATACTGCCATTGCAGCACAAACAGGTATATCAGGATCCACGAAAGTGGGCGAGAATTGTTTGATTGCAGGCCAAGTAGGTGTAGCGGGACATATTACTATTGCGCCTAAAACGATTGTAACCGGTCAATCTGGCGTAACAAAAAGTGTTAAAACACCAGGACAAACATTGGGGGGTACCCCAGCCTCCAATAATGTGGATTTCTTAAAAAGAAATGCATTAATTAGGCAGTTACCAGAATTTTTTGAAAAATTTAATCAAAGCAACAAATAATATTGAGTTGGCTTTACCCTTATTATGAATAATAAGCAACACACCATATCAAAATCAGTCACATTAAGTGGAGTAGGTTTACACACGGGAGTCTTAACGAATATGACATTTTTGCCGGCAGTATCTAACCATGGCATAAAATTTCAGCGAATAGATTTACCGGGGCAGCCCATTGCAGATGCCGATGTTGATCATGTAGTCGATACCTCACGAGGAACCACCATTGAACATAATGGAGCAAGAATAAATACAGTTGAACATGTGATGGCTTCTTTGGTTGGCCTTGAAATCGACAATGTTTTAATTCAATTAGATGGTCCAGAACCCCCCATTATGGATGGAAGTTCGATCAAATTTGTGGAAGCGTTAAAAGATGCAGAACCTGTTGAACAAGAGGCTCATCGTAAATTTTTCGAAGTAACGGAAGAAGTAAGATTCAAAGATCCCGATAAAGATATTGAATTAGCTGCGTTGCCTTTAAATGATTACAGAATGGCGGTGATGGTGGATTATAATTCAAAATTCTTATCGAGCCAACATGCCAATTTGAGTCACGTGTCACAATTTGAAAGAGGTTTTGCCATGTGTCGAACTTTTTGTTTTGTGCATGAATTAGAGGTTTTATATAAAGAGGGCCTGATTAAAGGGGGTGATTTGAGCAATGCCATTGTCATAGCAGATCGTGATTACTCTGAAGCAGAATTAGCTCATTTATCAGATGTATTAAGAAAACCCAAAGTAAGCATTTCTAAAGAAATTGGAATCCTAAATAATACCAGCTTACACTTTCCAAATGAAATGGCAAGGCATAAGTTATTGGATTTAATGGGGGATTTGGCTTTAGTAGGGAGACCCATTAAAGCGCAAATTTTGGCCTCTAGACCGGGACACGCTTCCAATATCGAATTAGCCAAAAAAATCAAGAAATTGATGTTGGAAACCGAAAAGAACAATGTTCCTATGTACGATCCAAAGCAACCTCCTATTTGTTCACATGAGCGTATATATGAGTTATTGCCACATCGATATCCATTTCAAATGATCGATAAGATTATTTATTTAGATGACAATACTGTCGTTGGTGTGAAAAATGTGACGATGAATGAATATTATTTCATGGGACATTTTCCAAATAATCCTGTAATGCCAGGAGTTATGCAAATTGAGGCTATGGCTCAAACAGGGGGGATATTAGTGATTAGTTCAGTACCAGATCCAGAAAATTATTGGCCCTATTTGGTCGGAATTGAAAATTGCAGGTTTAGAAGAAGTGTCATCCCAGGAGATACTGTAATATTTAAATGTGAGCTTCTAGCACCTATACGAAGAGGAATTGCCAAAATGATAGGTAAGGCTTATGTATCGGGCCAAGTAGTTTGTGAGGCAGAAATGACTGCGAGTTTAGTTAGAAAATCATAGTACAAAATTTATGAATTATCCATTAACTTCGATTAACCCGAATGCCATCATTGGATCCAATGTACAAATTGATCCATTTACTGTCATACATGAAGATGTGCAAATCGGAGAAGGTAGTTGGATAGGTTCAAATGTAACTATTTTTCCAGGAGCGAGAATAGGAAAAAATGTCAAAATATTCCCAGGAGCAGTGATTTCAGCAATACCTCAGGATTTAAAGTTTGGAGGAGAAATTACAACAGCTGAAATTGGCGATAATACAACCATTAGGGAATGTGTCACCGTAAATCGAGGAACCAGTGATCGTCAAAAAACAGTCATTGGCCCCAATTGTTTAATCATGGCTTATGTACATATAGCCCATGATTGTGTCATTGGAAACCAATGCATTATAGCCAATGCGGTACAATTAGCTGGACATGTGAATGTAGGAGACTTTGCCATCATCGGAGGTTCTTCAGCTGTTCACCAATTTGGACAAATAGGCCGACATGTCATGATCTCAGGAGGCTCACTTGTTCGAAAAGATGTGCCCCCATTCACAAAATCAGGCAGAGAACCTCTTACTTATGCGGGAGTTAATTCGATTGGATTAAAGAGGCGTGGATTTACAGATGAACTCATTAATGAAATCCAAGAGGTATATCGATTCCTGTACAACAAGGGATTAAATACTAACGACGCGTTAGAACAAATTGAAAAATCGATCAGAAAATCTCCTGAAAGAGATGAAATCATAGATTTCATTCGCAATTCAGAAAGGGGAATCATGAAAGGCTAAGCGAACTCCTATGAAAATTCTTGCTGAAAACTTAGAAAAGAAATTCCGCCAAGAATATGTCATTAAAAACTTTAATTTCGAATTTCAAGATCATAAGAAATATGCGATTGTAGGGCCAAATGGTTCCGGTAAATCGACCTTACTCCAATTGCTGAGTCAATATTCTTTACCAACTAAAGGTTCCGTAAAGTACTTAGATAACCAAGGAAACCCCGTAGATAGTGATCTTGCATTTAAGCAAATTACATTTGCGGCTCCCTACAGTGAAATCATAGAAGAATTTACCATCAGTGAATTAATCTCTTTTTTAGTTGGCCTTCAAAATTTGCCCTCAGCATTCAACGTCCAAGCATTTGAAGAATTTTCAGAATTAAAAACGAATCCCAATAAACTAATTAGAGATTTCTCATCGGGCATGAAGCAAAAAACAAAACTAACCCTTGCTTTATCGGCACCAAGGCCATTTTTGTTTTTAGATGAACCCACGACTAATTTGGACCTTAAGTCAAAAACCTGGTTTCAAAATAAACTAGAATCGGAGAAGGATAAATTAATCCTCATTGCTTCGAATGAAGAATCAGAAATAAAATACTGCCAAGAGCGTATTCAAATTTTAGATTTCAAATAATTCCAACGGAAGCGTAAAATTATAAGCCCCATAATCATCAAGATTAGTCCTAGGTAAAAACCTACACTTGAAAAATCTAACACTCCCCTGCTGATATTTTGGAAGTGATAATTTAAACTTTGAAAGGTAAAATCGAAATTAAAAATTTTACTCATTTCTTGAGGTCCCTGCCAAAAAACAAAATTCAGAAAAACACCCAATACAAATGATAATGCCTGTTTATTCGCCATAGAAGAAGCTAAAGCACTTAAACAGACAAATACAATGATTAGCAAAAGCAAACTCAAATAAGCGCTAAATATGATACCCAAATCAATGTTAAAAGCCGGTGAACTTAATGTTCCAATGCTGTAGATAAAAATGATGGTCGGCACTAAAATGATGGCCAATAGAAATATTTGGCTTAGGATCTTGGAAAAAATGATTCTTTCAATGGATATAGGCAATGTACGCAAAAGATTAAAAGTACCTAATTCAAACTCTTCCGAAAATAGCCTCATGCAAATGGCAGGCGTGAAAAATAAAAAAAACCAAGGACTTAAATCAAAAAATACACTTAGTTCTGCAAAGCCAAAATCTAAGACATTACCTTGGAAAAACCAAGTATAAAAGCCAATCAATAAATAAAAAGAAAACATGAGTCCTATACCGATGAATGAGGTAAAAAACACATTAAATTCTTTTTGAATGATCGCCCACATATTAATCCTCAAAAATAGATTTTTCTTTTCTCAAAATCGCTGAAACAATCAAACCCAGTAAAAAAGTAAATAAAACTGAAAAGAAAAAAATGATCATAAATTGAACGCCGGGCCCCAACATCATCTTAGTAATTTTTTCAGCATCTTCTATTTGACTTTCAGTTAAACCTTGACTTTCTAATTTTTCCCTAGCGATATCCATCTGTTTTTGAAGAACTCCTTGGTCAATAAAATTCAAATAGATATAATTAAAACCACCACTAACAACACCCCATATAGCGCCAATTAATAGCGAATTACCTAAGCCCTGTCCATAACTAATTAGATCATCTTGGTTTGATCTCACTTCTTTTAATGCTAAATAAAGAATTGTTGTGTTGATTAAAAGCGTGCCCAGAAATGAAACCCACCCTAATGTTTCGCTAAAGTCTTCCTCTAAGCCTGAATATTTGGTTGCCAGAGTTAAAACAAAACTAGTAATACCACCTATAACTCCCCATTTTAATGCTAAAACGGAATTAGACAATTTTAAATCTTCCTGTTTTTCCATGATTAATTCTTTTTAAAATATAAAGACATGAGTAGGTTTGGCAAAAATGCCAACACAAT
>Ga0209443_1000999_pt1 | contig 18372 bp, 21 predicted proteins | sample LauGreBMM110DCMD_2_FD_187571 | JGI IMG/M metagenome (GOLD analysis project Ga0209443, IMG submission 187571) | Freshwater lake microbial communities from Lake Michigan, USA - Su13.BD.MM110.DCMD (SPAdes) (version 2) | ecosystem: Environmental > Aquatic > Freshwater > Lake | place: Lake Michigan... | reverse complement strand
TTATCTCGCTAGAGATGATCGCGCTGTAATGTTCCCGCTCGTTGGGTTCTCCCCAGGTAGTTGGAGTGTAAACAAGATCCTCCACTGAGTTGAGGAGATCGACGTATCCGCTCATTGCGTACTCCAGTAGCGACTCCGCCTCACCGAAGTTGAGGTTACACCGGTAACTCTGCTGGGATTTGATTAGCTGGGCGGGATCATACGGAGGTTTACCGTCGAACATCGCCTGGACCTTGGCCCGAGTCTTGGCGTTTTCTTCATCCGCCCTGCGGAGGGTCTCAAACAGTTCTCGCCCAGTACGCGCGTCCTTCAGACGCTTCGTTGGCAACTCCCCCTCTACAGGAATCCCCTGGAGTTCTAGTGCGTTAGTTACAGGGGACACGTGGATCATGCTGATGGTGTGGGTGTGGGTGTGGGTGTGGGTGTGGGTGTGCGGACTGCGGCGACGCGGCGTACAGGGGGTGTGGCCGCCGTCTCAGGGGTGGGTACGAACTCAGCAATCAAAGAGTCCTTGGATTCGGAGAGGAGTGGAGACTCTGCGCGAACATCATCGAACGAGTATTGGAAATATTCTTTCCATGGGCATGAACCCCCGTTGATGCTAGATAGCATTTCACATTCGCTGATCCAACCTGACGGGAAAACCACTGGGCCAGTAGGTTCCCACCCGTGTGTGGTGTCTACAGATCTGCGCCACGATGCCAAAATTCTGACTCCTCCACCGGCATTAAAAAATGCTGACTGAATTCCGTCCGCCCAATCCGCCTTGGTGGGTACAAACCCAGGGTCGAGCCACAACACCGGGGCGCTGGGGATCTCCTGCATGCCCGGCTTAACCATCGATGCCGCCAATAACCCCTCGCGAAACAACCAAACAAGTGAGGCGTCTGCAATGTTGGCTGGCACTAAATCGGCCGCCACGAACTGGTTACGCACCCCCGATACAAACGCTTCGGCTTGAGACAGCAGATGCTGTGGAGTGGGTACCAGTAGCCGGTGTCCGCCAAGGCCACCGAGTTTAAGTAGTCGAGTGGAAAGCTCATCATAATAATCCGATGGGCCTGTAAAAGGGATAACTAATATCATGTTGAGAAAGAGTTAACGGTGTTTCACGCGCGCGTCAATCGTATAATGTAAGTGATCGTCATATTAAAGACGGAATGTCTAACGCCACCCGGTTGACGAACTGATGCCATGGGGTAGACTGCGTCTGATGGGCCGCCGGAGAATTAACCAACGGCCCTGATAACGGCACAGAGCTGGGTGCGCGCTCGCCGCTCTTGAATGCAAATCGCTCGCGGCAGAGGTCCACCATGACGAACGCCGCGTCCGCGATGTCCGGGCTCTCACCGATACGGGCCTTGTAGTCGGGCTTCGACTCGACCCGGATGCGCATTCCCTCCCCACCCTTGACGGTATCGTAAGTGCGCTGACACATCTCCTTGGCCAGATCGTTGCCGATACCCCTGAGCTGCCCTGCGCGGAGCAACGACTTGCCCACCGCCCACAGCTCGGACATCTTATTGTCGTATCGCTCGCTGGCGGGGGTTCTGTCGTGGGGTGAGATCGGTCGAGAGGTGGCTTTGCCCGCGAAATTGACTCGCATCACCTGGTTGGACCACATCGCGGAGATCATGTCGCCAAAAGGTCCCGCCCCGGTGGCATCAAATGCCGTGTTCTCAGGGCGTATGCCACGCTTCTCGCACTCGTCACGAAAGGCCTGTACAATTTGCTGCGATCGCGGAGTGCCTTTGCGAACCAACTCCAGGTCCTCCTTGAGTGGAACGTAATCGTCGAATTGTAGGGTGGCGACTCCCTCGGCGCTCTCGCCGTAAGTGCCGAAGTAAAGGATCGACCGGTCACCCCCATAAGAGAACGCTGGATCGAGTGCTGCTACCCGGGTCGGGGTTCGGAGCCCCCAGATCGAGGTACCCGTTCCATGTTTAAGGATATCCGAGGGCGCGTACAACGAATCGACAGAACCCTGTGGAGCCCAGAACCCTTTGACCATCCGGTAATAATAGACAGATCGCTCGCCGTAGTCGTTGGCCATCTCGTCGATTTTTTCCTGGGAATACATCCAGTGGCAGCGCGAGTCTCCCTGGATCAATGGACTGATCGACGCATCGAACCGCAAACACACCCCGCGATCCGTCTCCCATTCGTAGTCGTCCTCAGATACAGCGTCCCACCCGTCCTTAGGTTTGCAGACGAGACCGAACGCATCGAAGTAACTGTTAGGGTTGCCCAACGCCACCATTTTAAACCCGGGGTTAGCCCACAAATTGGTGAACGCCGCGTGAACCAACGATTCGGGAAGCTCAGGAAGCTCGTCGGCGATGAGGATCAACCGGCCAGGGCGCACCAGCGTCCCATTCTGGATGTCATCCACGGCCTTGATCCCGATCAGCTTGCCGAGTGCATCCTTTTCTTTCTTCTTTTCAGAAGCTAACAGAAAGATCCCCGTGCCTTCTGCAAAAGTCTTACCATCCAGGTTGGCTCCCTTGATCCGCCCGATCGACGGGACCATCAAACCAGGTAAACCAGGGAGCGCACGCCAGTACTGGTCGATGGATTTCCAAATACGCAGACGGGCTCCTGTTAGAGTGGTTGATGTCACGATCACCAGCGTGTGCATGGGATCTGATAGATACTCGATAATAGCGAACATCGCAGCGCACGCAGATTTGCCAGAGGATGCACATCCGGCCCACGCGGACATTTTGTTTTTGATCGCAGACTTGATCATCATCTCACTCCAATCGTTCCAGACGAAGTTCACGTTGGGAGAAATGGCTGGGTCGTTCCAGGTCATGTCCACGAATCGTTTGAAGTGTCCAAACTTCCCGAGTCCACCGAGGCGCATCGGCCTCCCGATCTTGTAGCAATGGAGTTCAATCTCAAAATCGTTGAACTTCCGTCCGTCAAAAATGATCCCGTAACGAAATATTTCGTGAGCCTTGAGGTTGGTTGGAGTGGGAAAAACTTTAGGAACGGACATATGACAACGTCACATACTGACTGACAATGTGCGAATTTTAAAGGACAACTTTCTTTCCCAATTCTTTCCCAATTTTTTCCAACATCCAAAAATCCCTTATTCTATAAGTGCCGGGAACAGGACTCGAATCTGTCCCCAGCACTCTTTAAAAACAACTAATAATTAGTTATAAGCCAATTAAATTCAATCAAGTATAAAGCATATGGATTATCGAATAATGCGTACAACGTATGAAAGCATATGAAGATTTTACTGGACATAAGCAAAAAAATCGTTCCCAATCGTTCCCATGGCTCGCCCCAAGAAATTTCCGCACACGATAACCAACCGCTATGGAAAGGTGACGGTGTATCGTACTTCTAACGGAACCTACACAAGTTACAAAATTGTTTGGTCTGAAGGGCGCGTGGCAAAACGCGAGAGTCGTCCCGATGAGGACACCGCATTGGACCGGGCGCAGGAGATCCTGGGAGACATTACGGCAGGGGCTGCGTCACGTCCCGACGCTACCGCCCAGCAGTGGTCATACTTTCAGCGCTGTGAGTCATTGCTCAAAGGGGTCCCACTTATCACCGCTGTCGAATACTACTTGGCGCATGGCCTGAAAGTTGACCCCGTTACAGAGATGACCGTGGTCGATGTGGTGTCGCGATTCATTGAGTCCCGCAAATCATCGGGGCGCTGTGAGCGTTACCTGCGAACATTGAAATATGATCTTGATCCGGTGGCTGCGGCAATGCGTAAACCTTTCTCCAAAGTGAACGTAGCAGACCTTGACGCATACCTAGCCACCATCGGCAATACCCGCACCCGTCATAACAAGCGGGGGTCGATTACTTCCTGCTGGCGCTGGGCTCGCAGCAAGGGGTGGCTGCCGCGCGACAAAGCTACGGCTGCTGATCTAACGGACACCCCAGAAGTAAAAGCTAAAGACCCGGGCATCCTGTCCGCCGATGACCTCAAAACAGCTCTCTACAAAGCCGAACAGGATGATACTGTTAGACAGATTATTCCTTACTTGGTGATCGCAGCATTTGCTGGAGTCCGTTCGGCCGAGATCTGCCGCCTGACTTGGGAAGACCACATCAAGCTCGACCAAGGTGTTATAATCCTCGGTTCCGACATCACCAAAACAAAGCGCCGACGGGTCATCCAAATGGAGCCCACGCTAATAGAATGGCTTTCCGTACACCAATCCACTGGCAAAGTGGTTGCGGTGTCCCGACCCCACCGCCTGATCGCGACACTGCATTCTGAGGCCCCCTGGCCTCACAATGCCCTTCGCCACTCAGCAGTATCTTACCTGATGGCGTTGCACCGTAACGCCGCGATGGTAGCCGAGCAGTGCGGCCACACCGAGGCCCAACTACAATCTCATTACAAAGCAGCAGTTACCACTGAGCAAGCGCTTCAGTGGTTCAACATCCCACCAAAATGGCAAGCAATACAAACACAGCAAAAGGTCGTGTGCGTGTGACCTACGTCGAAGAAGTAACCATCGTTAAGGCTTTAGAAAAACTCGCAGCCGAGTCTGGCCTTACCGTGTCTAACCTGCTCAGGCAGGCGGCATGGGAATACGTTAAAAGTAATCAGAAACCGGGATCAACCCCGATCACTCGCGACGCAAGCCGCAAGAAGTAACGGATACTCCGTAAGAGGATACTCCGTAAGAGCCCCACCGTGGAAACGCGGTGGGGTTTTCTGGCTCGCCATGATACTCCGTAAGAAATAAAATTCATCTAACATTATTTAATTTTTAGGTGAATTTTATTTTCAATAAATTAGATTTAGTTGTTGCCTTTCATATGACGTTTGCGTATTAAATACGTCAATCCTAATGACTAAGCCAACTTTAATAACAAACCCTAGAAGAGTAACCGTTTACCTGCCCGAGTTGGTAGCCATACGGGGGCGTGAAATCGCCAAACAGTCCGGCATCAGCCTTTCGCAGTTGATGTCCGACCTCCTTTCAGGTCAAGCAGCGTCCCTGTCTAAAGTGCGAATCCACGCGGACTTTCCGAGTGATGAGTTCGACGAGATTAAACAGGTCGCCAGTGATCTGGGCATGTCCATCGAGGACCTTGTTCGCACCGCCACTTACACCCTTCTTAACACCCGCCCCTGAGAGGGGGTTTCCCTTGCCCAAACAATATGACGATGACTGATACTAACACACTAACTGTCGCCGATGCCGCCAAAACCCTTCGGGTGACTGCGCGCACGGTGCGCAATTACTTAGTCAGAAAAAGCCGACCGTTACCCCACTCCAAACCAGGGGGACGCATACTCATTAACAGCGACGACTTGTCTGAGTGGTTAAAAATTAAACGGCTCTAGTATGAACGGAGAAATTAAAATTGGCATCGATCCAGGGGTCGGAGGCGGCATCGCGTGGCACATCACTGGTTGCCAACCCGCAGCGGAGAGCATGCCCGATACCCCTCAGGAACTCGTAAACCTACTGGAGGGCATTCAAAAGGACGGCGATGTTCGCGTGTACCTGGAGGAGGTAGGTGGTTATGCGGGCGGTCCAGGTAACACCGGGTCCTCGATGTTCACCTTCGGGCGCAACTTCGGGCAGTTGCTCGGAGTCTGCGCCGCGTTGAGCATCCCTGTGGAATTGGTCAAGCCGCAGCGGTGGCAGAAGGCCCTGGGCCTCGGCACCTCGTCTGGACTGTCCAAGTCTCAGTGGAAGAACAAGCTCAAGGTCCGAGCAACTCAGCTTTACCCCAACGTCAAGGTCACCCTCAAAGTGGCTGACGCATTACTAATCCACCACGCCGCACAGAAAGGACTTATCTAACATGAACCCAGATCCTAGACTCAAGAAAGCCGGAGTATCCGGCTACAACACCCCAAAGAAAACCCCTGACCACCCAACTAAGAGCCACGTGGTTGTGGCCAAGGAGGGGGACAAGATCAAGACCATCCGTTTCGGCCAACAGGGCGTCTCGGGGTCCCCATCAAAAGCGGGCGAATCCCTCGCAGACAAGGTGCGCCGCAAAGCATTCAAAACGCGTCACGCAAAAAACATCGCCAAAGGCAAAATGTCCGCTGCCTGGTGGGCAGACCGGGTCAAATGGTAATCCTTCGGAGTCGTACCACATCCCAGTCCCTGAATTAAGACGGGGGTTGGGATGTGGTTCCGCAACGGGGCTACTAACAAAAAAATAATATGGCCGCAAAACCAAAACCAATGCCAAAACCAATGCCAAAACCGTTTCCCCCTACCAAGGGTGGCGGCAAAGGTGGTAAAGGCGCAAAGGGTTACTAACATACTGGGGCTTGTCGGTTCCGCCCTAAAGAACCGTCAACTTTTTTACTCATATGCCGTTCACACTATTTCCACCCCAGCAAATCTCTTGCGATGTCCTGGTCGCGGCCATGAGATCCCACAATGCAGCCCTAGACTCCTCGATCACAGGATCAGGAAAGACTCTTAAAGCTGTCGAGGTTGCCCGATCCCTTGGTTTAACCCCGATCGTGGTCTGCCCAAAGATTGTTATCCCCGCATGGAAGTCTGCCTTCGATGTACAGGGGGTGCCGTTCCTCGATGTGATCAACTACGAAAAGATTCGTAACGGATCTACGCACTGGTTGAAAAAGTTAGGGAAGAATAAGTTTAATTGGACAATGCCCTCTAATACTATGCTCATAGTAGATGAGGTTCATCGATGCAAAGCGGTTAGAGGTGCAAACGTAATGATGTTAGTCCAAGCGGCACGTCAAAACATTCCCTGCCTTATGCTGTCTGCGACCGCAGCTAGCGATCCGTCGGAGATGAGGGCTCTAGGCTACGCATTAGGCTTGCACAAAGACACAAACTTCATCTCATGGGCAAAAAGCCTGGGTTGCTCGCTCGATCCGTGGCGTAAACTAACATTTCCTAACAAATCTCGGCATAACCTGATAGATCTACACAACCTGATCTACCCTGATAGGGGTCATAAGGTATCTCGCGCTGAAATGGGTGCCTATTTTACGGCAACATCCATCATTGCCGACCCGATTGACTTCGGAACGGCGGACGAAATGCAGAAAATCTACGCTGAGATGCAGTCGGAGATGGATGAACTATCCGAAAAGAGCGACAAGGACAAAGGCACCAGTGCTTTGACCGCCAGGCTGCGTGCCAGGCAAGCGATTGAGCTGCTGCGCATCCCGATCCTGGCTGAAATGGTCAAGGATGCCGTGGATGAGGGGTGCAGTGTGGCCGTGTTCCTTAATTTCAGGGCTTCGATGGACGCGCTCTACACCCGTCTCGGCCAGGTTGTCGCGGAAATCCATGGCGGGCAGGACGCAGCCGAGCGCGCGATGTCCATTGAGACCTTTCAGAACGATTCGTGTCCGATTATCCTCTGCCAGATCAACGCTGGTGGCGCAGGGGTCTCTCTGCATGATGAAAATGGTGGTCGCCCGCGCCGATCGTTCATCTCTCCGACCGATGACGAGAAGATGGTGGTGCAAGCGTTGGGTCGCATCGACCGCGCGGGATCTAAATCAGAGACCGTGCAGCAAATTCTCTATGCGGCTAACACCATCGAGGAGGAAGTCGCGAAGAACTTCCGCCGCAAACTGCACAACATGCAGACGCTCCATCAGGATATGCAACAAGATACAGTTTTTATGAAAAATTTACCAAATTCTATTGACCCGGCTGCACCGTCGGATACCGTCACACAAGATATGACGATAACTTCACCTGCGACTTCACCTGCCGAAATAGAGGCCCCTCCAGCCCACGCCAAGTGGTCGCCCTCCAAGCTCAAATACGTGGAACTTTGCCCCGGCTTCGACGGCCGCGAGGGTAACGTCAACCCCGCCGCAGAGATGGGCACCCGTATCCACGAGGCGCTGGAAAAGATGGACCTCGATTTGCTGACCGACAACTGGGAGCGACTGATTGCCGAGCGCTGCCTGGACACCTACCAGGACATCGTCGAGCGCCACGGCTGGACCGGCAAGGACTACGTCACCCACCACGAAGTCCGGCTGGAGATCAACCTCGGTGACGACCTGGAAACCTTTGGCACCTGCGACGTTCTGCTGACTCTCGGTGACGTCGGTATCGCGATCGACTGGAAGACCGGCAAGGGTTCCGTGGATGATGCGTCGGTCAACACCCAGGCGCAGGCGTATGTGCTCGGCTCGTTCCAACGCCACCCTACCTTGCGGAAGATCCACTTCTATTTCGTCATCCCTCAGCGCGATGAGGTCACCTTCCACACCTACATCCGAGCCGACTGTGACCGGATCAAGCTACGGCTCAACACCGTGATCCGTCGGGGCGAGAAGTTCCAAGACCTGTGGAAGGACGACCGTGGTGGTGTGCCTGTGGAGATGTTTAACCCGCAGCCCAACCTCTGCGAGTTCTGTGCTAACCAATGGAAATGCCACGCAATCACCAAGAAGGTTTTCGATATCGCCAACAAATACGGCACCGATGGACTGCCCGTCCCCACCAAGGTCCACGGCAGTGAGACGGAAGATCCGGATGATATGGCCAAACTCTTGCGGTTGGTGCCAGTCATCGAGGCATGGGTTGGTGGCGTTAAGTCGCGCTCCAAGCAGATGGCATTCGACGAAGGGGTAGAGATCCCGGGCTTTGATCCCAAGGAACGCGCCGGTAGGCGTTCGATTTCCTCCGCTTCCGCAGCGTATGATGCCCTACTTACGGTGGTTCCGCATCTCACGGCCGAGGATTTCATGGCCAAGCTCGGCACGGTTTCCTTCAACGAGGCCGCCGACATCGTCAAGGACGCAACTCCCCGTGGAAAAAAAACAGCGCAAGTCAACGTGTTTGAGGATACATTGATCGAGATGGGTGTCCTAGATCAGGCTCCTCCGTCTCAATACCTAGCAGTGAAACGATGAAAACAAAACTAACATTACTAATGATGGCAGCTCTGGCGCTGCCCGTATCCGCAAAGGATATCGACTGGGCTCAACGGGCCCAAGATCTCAACGAGGAGAACTCCCGCCGATTCCGTGAGGGGCAGCGCCAGGACGCGATCCTAAAGCAGCAGGAGCGAATCCACCGCGAGTCGATGATACAGCGCGAGAGAATCGCCGACGAAAACCAACGACAGTTGGAACGCATCGAGCGCACCATCCCGCGCTACCCAGAATACCGAGACTATTATGTCCCGCGCTGCCCGATCATTCCGATCCGGTAAATTTTAAACACCCGACGGAGACGGCACCCACCTGGATAAACGGGGCCACCTAAACCAATTAAACCAATTAAACCAATAGAACTAATACCATAATGGCATCCATGACATTCGCAGCAGTAAAAGACACCAAAGCACCAACAGAAGCCATCGAGGCTGAAGTTGTTACTACTACAACCGCCGTAGCAACGGTAGCCCCCACACTAACGCAGGAGCTCGCGGTAGCACCTACCAAGGTAGCATCGGGAATCGAGGGAGAGGTTAGCCAACGAGACATCCAACTGCCACGCCTCAACCTTCTTCAGAAAACATCCGAGCTTGTCGATGCGGGATTCTCCCCTAATTCGTTCGCTCTAAACAAGGAAATCCCATTAGGAAAATCCATCGAGGTTGTCGTCGTTAAGCTGTTCAAGAAATACCAGCAAGACACCGTCTACGGCTCCGAGGTAACGGCACATGTGTGCGACACCTTAGCGGAAGTCCGCGAAGCGGGTGGGTCCATTGAATGGGGCGCTGAGAATCATTACTCCGAAATGGCCAACATCGAACTGCTGGTCAAAGCTCCCGCTGATATTTCCGAGGACCATCTCGACGCATTCCCCTACGAGGTGGATGGTAGTCACTGGGCCCCTTGCATGATGACGGTAGCGAAGACCGCGTACAAGGCGTCGGCAAAGCCTATCATCACCGCAGCGTTCAGCACCCTGCGTGCTGGTCTCCATCAAGGTCTCTGGACCGTAAACGCTGAGATGAAGTCCGCCCCAACGGGAACCTGGTCGGTTCCACAGTTCAAGTTAACCGGGCGTACCAAACAGGAGATGTATGAACTTGTAGAGGCCCTCAACGCAGAAGGCTAAAACTAACCCTAAAACGTCGTATTGCGTCATACGTGATACGACGTTTTTCTTTCTCATAAACTAATGATTATGCCCATTATCAAAAACGCGGTTAACCAATGCCGTAATCTAAGAAATGCTCTATACCGAGCCAAGGTTAAAGCAAAAGCGGCAGCCATCGCTGCTACAATTATCCCATGTCGCGGGGTCGATCCCCACTCGCTGAAGTCATGGCCCTCGAACGAATACCGTCGAGAGGTAGCGCTGCACGTACTGACTCTGCATATGTACACGATAAGCGAGTCCGAGCGACAAACCTGCAAGATTTACGCTAACATGAACCGAGATATCACCCTAGACCTGTGCCGCATAGAGCAGGGCCGCATGGATCGTATCGTCAACACCTACGGACACGAATTATGAGAACCTTCAAAGTAATCGCCGGTGAACGAGTCCGGCGCGAGGACGATACCCCGTTGGTAGAGTTCATCATCTCCGACCTAGAGAAGGGCGTGGCCATACGCTGCGACATACCTTACGGCGAACTTGACTCGCGCACCCGCGACGAGGCCTACGCGATGCTCAAAGTTATCGCCGCCGCCTCCATTCGCCAACGGGTTGCCAACGACGTCATCGTTCCGGTGACGGACTGCCCTTACGGATGCACCCGTGGGTATGTGCGCAACGGAGACGGGGGGATTGGCTCGTGTAGCCACCCGCCCTGTCACGACTACGTGGAAGCAGTCAACTGCATCGGTGAGATTGTAGACATCAAAGTCCTCTATCGTCCGGGAACTCATGAGAACGGAGACTTCCCACTATGAGGAACTACGCTCTCGACTTTGAGACGTACTACGACGCCGTCTGCTCCGTCGTAACCCTTGGCATTCACCACTACACCCGGCACACTGAGTTCGACGCATACCTGCTGACGGTGTGCGGCGACGACGGGTTCGAGTATTGCGGACGGCCAGAGGACCTGGACTGGAGTCTGATCTCGGGGGAGGGTACCCGGTGGGTTCACCACAACGCGAGCTTCGACGCCCACATCCTGTACTGGCTGCGCGAAACTGGCAAGATCCCGGTAACAGCGGAGCCCGACGAGTGGCGCTGCACCGCCGACATGTGTGCCTACTTCGGTTACCCACGGTCGCTGGCCGGGGCGGTCGGTTACCTGTTCGGGCTGAAGCCGGACAAATCGGTGCGGGACAAAATGAAGAACCGCCGCTTCGAGGATCTCAACGCCGCCGACAACCTGGAGCTGCTGCGCTATGCGATCGATGACGCCCGTCTCTGCCTTAAGCTGTGGACAGAACTGTCTCCACGTTACCCCTGGGCAGAGCAAGTGCTGTCCACTCATACGGCGATGATGGGCTGGGACGGTTTACCAATGGACGTCGATGGCCTCGACGCCGGGATCTCCCACGTGGGTGACCTGATCTGGAACGCTGAACAAAACATCCCCTGGCGCGAAGACTCACCTACGCTGTCGCCAAAGGCCCTGGCCATCGAATGCCGAAACGTCGGCATCGAGCCACCGAAATCCCTGGCCAAGGACTCAGAAGAGTGCGCGGCGTGGGAAGACAAGTACGGCGAGCAGTATCCGTGGATCAACGCGATGCGAACCTACCGCCGGTGCAACGCGCTCAAGAAAAAAATGGAGACCATGCGCATACGGATCAAGGACGACGGTCGCATGGCGTTCGGGTTAAAGTTCTTCGGTGGTCACACCGGACGGTGGAGCGGTGACTCCGGTGCCAATCTCCAGAACCTCCCGCGCGGCGAGATGTTCGGGGTCAACCTGCGCAACCTGATCCGGTGCAAACCCGGTAGAACCTTCGTGGTCTGCGACCTTGCACAGATTGAACCTCGTGTACTTGCCTGGCTGGCGAATGACGAGAAGCTGCTGGAATCCCTGCGTAACGGGTTCGGGGTCTACACCGCCTTCGCCAGGGCCAACAACCTGTGGCAGGGGGAAACGGATTCATTGAAAAAGGACGACGCCGCGCTCTACCAATTCTGTAAGGCATCGGTGCTGGGGTTGGGCTACATGGTTGGACCGAACAAGTTCACCCTGATGGCCCCGCAGTTAACGGGAGGCGCATTTACACCTACCCTAGCCGAGGCCGAGACTATCGTCGCCGAATACCGTAGGCGTAACACAGCAGTCACGGGGCTGTGGCAGCGATTGGAGAACGTGATCCGTCGCAGCGCGATGAAGGATTTGACCATCGAATTGCCAAGTGGGCGTACCATGACCTGGCGCAAGGTCACCAGCATCGGCGGGTACTCCTGCGAAACGATGCGGGGTGGTCGCTACGTGAGATCGAAGGTGTACGCCGGAATGATCACGGAGAACATCACACAGGCCACCGCACGTGACGTGCTGGCGTGGCAGATGCTGGAACTCCTCAAGCTCGGTCACGACATCGTGCTCCACGTACACGATGAAATCGTCATCGAGTGCGACGAGTCCGCAGCTGAGGCGGTCAAAGCCACAATGATAGAGATAATGAGCACCACGCCGCCGTGGTTACCGGGCCTGGTGCTCGGTGCCGAGGCAGACATCACCCGCCATTACACCAAATAATTTCGTATCCACGCACATGTTCACGTATCTACCTAACCTAAAATCCATCTCAGCAACCTTTGAGGCCACACCGCCGTGGCAAAAAACCTCACCCTGCGGCGGCGTACCTGCGGGTATATCCAAGACAGCCTTCGCCAAGTGGTGCTCCGACAGCACCACGGACCACGTGTTCTTCACAATGACGGAGGGGTTAATCCCAACCATACGAGTCGGCCGCGACAATCCACCCCGCAAAGTTTATGGGGTGGTGGGCGACTACGACAGCGACTCCCTGGTTCATAAGACGGACGCCGAAATCGTAATCATGATCCAGACCGCCGTCACTAAGGGTGGAATACACCCCAACCAAATGAGTCGGACGTTTCAGAACAAGATACGATTGATCTGGATCTTCGAGAAAGGAATCCCGGGGGACCCTGACGAGATGCTCAAGCAGACCATCACGTTATTCAAGAGCCGCGCCAAGCTGGAACAGATGATGCCTGGTCTCGATACCACCGGACTGGAACCGTCCCACTACTTTGAACAGGGACACTCCTGGACAGACTTCGGCAAACCCCTGGTGTCGGTGGCAATCATGGACTTGTGCGTGTTTTCCGCCAGCAAGAAGTGCCACATCAAGGCCGATTCGGTTGTGGGTATCCCACTGGATGTGGTAACCATCGAGGTCGAGGCCCGGTTCCCCGGACGGGTGGCCGCAGGCGATCTCGTGGTAGGGACTCGCGTACCGCTGTTCTGGATCAACGACGGCATCTCCCGCATGGGGGGCACTGTCATCGAGAACGGTGTGGTCTGCTACTCGGACCGGTCCACCAAAGGGTTCATGTCGTGGCGCGACATCTTCGGTTCGATTTTCGTAAAAGACTTTGAGGAAAAGATGGTGGAGGGGGTCCTCGATCGGTTCGCCTACGATGGTAACCGGTACTGGGTCAAGGCGGCCAGCGGCCTTTGGCACGATCACCCGAAAGAAAACATGGTTCCAAGGCTCAAGAAAGCTGGGTTCAGTGATGCCAAGGTTAAGGGGATGCCCCTTACGGTGCTGGAGGATACCCTGCTCACCATCCAGGACCAGCGTCGAGTCGACGGGTCTGCTCCGTTCCTCTACGTCAAGGACCCCCTGGTTCAGTTTAAAGGGCGAGCGTTCATCAACACCAGCAGATCCGTGGCCATGCCACCGGCTGGCACCGGCGAGACCGACCCTGCTGCCCATTGGCCCTTTATCCACGAGTACCTCATGGATTTTCTGGACCCTGACCCCGCGTATCCGATCGATCCAATCCACTATCTACTGTCATGGATGAAGCATTTCTGGGAATCTGCGCTTGAGGGAAACCCCAAGGCGGGTCAGTTGGTCGTTGTCGCTGGTGGTGTGGACGCAGGCAAGACTCTGTTCGGGAAACATATCCTGGGTCCAATGATGGGTGGTGACGAGGACGCCACGAAATTCGTGCTAGGTACATCTGAGTTCAACAGAGATCTGCCTGGTTGTGGCGTGTGGCGCATCGACGACTCATCCCCACCAGGTTCCGCGTCTGAACACTCCCGATACTCAGACCGAATCAAATCCCTGGTCGCCAACTCGGAGTGCCCGTACCGGGCGATGTATAAAGACAACGTCACGGTCCCGTGGATGGGTCGGATCTACCTCACGTGTAACCTTAACGCTGATGCCCAGGGAATCCTCCCCAAGCTATCAGGCACCATGTTGGACAAAGTCATGCTGTTCAAAGCCCGGGACCGTGAACCTGGTTTCTTCCCACCCAAGTATGAGCTGGAATCCACCATTGCCAGAGAGTTGCCCTATTTCCTGGAGTGGCTGAAGAACGACTACGTGAACCTGCCGGAGGTTATCCCAGCTAGCCACCGGCTGGGTGTGATCCCATACCACCACCACGCGATCGTGACGACGGTTCGCGAGATGTCCTCCGAGCAAAACCTTGCCGACCTGCTGGACATCTGGTCTGAGGAGTACGTCATGCTAAATCCCAACGTCGAAGAGTGGTCGGGGAACCCCACTCAACTTCTCAAGGAGTTGGGCCTGTCCCAATCCAACTGGAAGATGTTACCAGCCAGCTCTATCCAACTGGGGTCCATGCTTAAGAAGCTCAGGGAAACAGGGTACTGGAGAATCCGAAAATGGAATAATGGCCAGAAGGCCAATATTTACACATTGTTACTAGGACCAGGGTGGTGAGCTACCCCCACCTAATTTAAAAAGTTAACCCCTTGATTATCAAGGGGTTTCTTTGTTTCAGGGGTTCAGGTGGGGGTAGGTGGGGGTAGTAAGGGGAAAACCTCCCCGGGGGCCGTATTGGGTTTTTGGATCGCTTAAGAGTATACTATATATTATTTTTTAATAAAAAAAGTTCAGCACCCCCACTACCCCCACCTAATCTATGTAAACCCCTGCGGGGTAATGGATTGTGGAGATTGTTTACCCCCACCTGCTACCCCCACCTACCCCCACCTACCCCCACCTAATTCCTCCGGAAACGGCCGAAGCAGCCAATTAACAGGTGGGGCGTTCATGTGAACATACCACTAACAGAAACTGTAATTTAAACGTCAAAAATTTACAGCCTATGCATACATACACCGGCGGCACCGTCACCCCTCCCTACCCCCACCCGTGGCGTCTGACTGTGGGCTGCGCGCGTGACGTGACTGTTGAAAGGGAACGTCCCTCGCCTTCCGCCATCGTTGGTATTGTGGGTAGGTTGTCGGAAGGTTCCATCCCTTCTGACGGGACAGAACCTCTCCCAAGGAACGAGGCGGGCTTGCGTCAGAACCTAGACGCACGGGACGGCGGAATGTCGTATCGTGAAATCGCTTTGAGCGCGTGTAGTGGCAATTGCACGGAAAAAATGTGCCTTGGTGAGATACCAAGGGGAGGGGTCTTCAAGCCCGATCATAGCCCGAGTAGGATAGTCCAGATGTGACCTACCGTCTGCAATGCAGTGCGCCTTTATACAGAGGAGAGCCGCGCCGTGGACTGTTGCCTGATGGTAGAGGCGGTAACCTGTAACGAATGCGAGGGTAGCCCTATAAGGAAAGTACACTGAGAACATGAAGTCCCTGCTTGGATTCATTCTCCCTCTGTCAAACACTCGGTTTGACGGCGGGACTCTGAATCCAAATACACTAATACCATGAAGAAAGCAGCATTGCAATCATCCATCATCGAAGCTCCAACCGTAGTTGAGGCTATCGTATCCGCTCCAGTCATCGATTCGGCAATCGTCGAAGCTCCGATCTCTGAAGACGTCAAGTTGGCTCCGCCAGCACAACGTGTCGCAGCCATCAAGGCTGCAGTCATAGCTTTGGCGGGAGATGAAGATGTCCCTGTCTTGTTTAAAGAGTGGAACGGTGGCAACTCGTTTGCCGTCCGCCTCCCCTCATTCAAGACTGCCGTCAAGAACCTCCCTCAATCCGACGAGTCCAAGCAGTACCTCACCGTTCTCAAGAATCTGCGTGCAAGCGTGGAGTCTTTCACCAACGGCTCCGCATCTCAGACGTGGGTGTTCCACAAGAGCGGCAGCTTTGCCCTCTACTCCAGCCTGTGAAAGCTCATCAGATCAGGCGAGTAGAACCGCACCGCCTGATGCAACCCGACGAGAAGCGGCGGGAGGTTCTGAAACCAGAGCCTCTCGTCCTTCTCAATCCAGTCTGGTTGTATCATCACCCTGGGGTTTCATCCCCAGAGAAACGGACAGCTCCGATGTCGGCATTCGATGCCGCTTTCAGAGCTGTCGGAATGTAGGACAGGTGTGACACCTGTTCCCAAATCGAGCCGCCACTAGGGAAACTTAGCGGCGGTTCCATTTTGGGAAAGAATTGGGAACGATTTAATCGTCCCACTCACTCTCATCATCGTCCGTCATGTCCACAGGGACAGACGTGGCAAAGTCCACGGTGCCTGCTGGTCCGCTGATGCGGATCATCGTAGTCCCACCGCCACCGCCTTTGGAATCTAGTCCCAATGCACGGCGTGCTATGGTGTCTGCCGTGGCAATCTCCCGCCAATTTGACGGGGGCTTGATTCTCCCGAATCCTGCTGCCACAGACCTACAGGCAAACTGTGCCATGGCTTGTTGGTAAGTAAGTGCGTCCATGACAGACGCAGCGGATGCGTTTGGTTGCAAAGAATCTCCAGCTAATGATAGCGGGGCGATTCCACGCATTGCCATTTCCTCAGGAGAACCAGGCTCCTCTGAATTCCTGAACCCCTGAGCCACTGCTTCGGTGGCAATCTGAATCGCCTTGTCCATGGTCTGACGGAACCGTGTAGGAGTCGGCCATTCCCCCCGTGATGCACGGGATCTAAGCGTGGCTTCCTTGATCCGCCACTTAGCGGCGAGTTGTGGAACCGTCATGTTCCCCGAACAGTAGTCGACTTTGATGGAGTCCCAATCGTGATACCCAATAACCTTTGGCATACCCAACACTATACACTTTCTCCCTCTCGTCAATGATTATGACGCGGATGCTGGCCCCCGAAAGCGGCACAGACGCGGATGTCCATCCCCGCTACCAATCCTAGATGGACACACAGAAGACAAAGAGACTCAGACGGCCCGCCGGGAGCCCGACAATCCCGGCACACTCTCTATCCCCAACCACTAAAACCATGCTCAATACAAACCAACTTGCCACTATTGTGGCATACATCTCAGCCGCCGTCTCGGAGGCACACGTGTCCAGAGACCTGTCCGATGTCACCGGTGGATATGTCACCGGTGAAGCTATCACCGCTACCACGTACTTCCCCATGGATTACGTCGATCTTGCTGAACGAGACCTAGAGCTTGCACAGCAACACCTGGATACCTGCTTCCAGGCACTCCCCGGGGAGTTGCAAGCCTACTTGAACAAGTCGACTTACTGAACCTATGAAACTTTCTATTATTTCTGATCGGGACCAGAAAAAAGGGCACAAATGCGCCCCACCGTGGAAACGCGGTGGGGTTTTCTGGCTCGCCATCCAACTCGCCATCATGGTAATATGGACGGCAGTCACCGCATGGCTGAGCACAACACCATGAGCTGGATCATCCAACAACCAACCAACCAACCAACCAACACCATGACCCGGCTCTCCCTCAACATCGAGAGGGTCAGCAGCGGTCTTGGCGCAATACAGCCAATTCGCCACATGACACACGTCGAATCGGGACTGTCCTACTCGGGACTGAAAAGTTTCATGGAGTCCAACGGATGGGAGCTCCTCGACGAGGACTACGCTTATTCTATCTTCATGGGTAAGATGGCCCCCCACACCAACATGCAGGTTTTAATCAACCTGCTTACCCTGGCAGGGTACTCCTGCTTTAACCCCACGACGTTTGCGGTGCCGAACCGCATCTACGTCATTCATAACGACTAAAAAGATTTTCTGGACACGACCGTGAGTTTGTCGTTGACTCACATCGTCGTATCTTATACGACAACGACATCAACCAACACACCATCACACCACACCACATGAACGTAGAGAACATGAGGCGCATCACAAGCGCCGCCCAAGACCTAAGCGGACACGCATTACCGATAATAATGGCAACCCGCCCACCACGAACCGCGTCGGTGATCCCGCCACTCATGGCTGGATTCTTTCTTGGCGTCGCCATTAGTGCCGCGTGCGCCGCATTCTTCACCCTATGAAAATACAACCCATCCGATCCTGCTCATGCGGGATGTGCCGCAGAGGCCGCCACTGCAACCGCCGCGAGCTGCACCGCAAGGTGCGCCGCACTGCCCGCTTTCTCAATCTCA
>Ga0209443_1000998_pt1 | contig 18376 bp, 13 predicted proteins | sample LauGreBMM110DCMD_2_FD_187571 | JGI IMG/M metagenome (GOLD analysis project Ga0209443, IMG submission 187571) | Freshwater lake microbial communities from Lake Michigan, USA - Su13.BD.MM110.DCMD (SPAdes) (version 2) | ecosystem: Environmental > Aquatic > Freshwater > Lake | place: Lake Michigan... | reverse complement strand
GGTGCTGCCCACGAGCCGGGTCCCCGGCGGCGTGACCGCGCTGCTGGTGGACACGTCGTTCTTGTGGATCGCCACCACCGACGGCGCGAACAAGGACCGCGCCCGCGTGCTGCTCTTCCACATGCCGAGCAAGAAGTGGATCGGATGGTTCCCGGTCGGCTCTCCGGTGCGGACCCTCGCGGCCGACGCGCGCCACCTGTGGCTCGGCCTGGACGTCAGCCACGCCCCGACGGCCATCCCGCTCGTGGCCATCGACAAGACTCCCCTGCTCGCCGTTCCTCCGGCCCGCTGGACGCCCGATGCCTTCCGGTCCGCTGAGATCGGCTCGAAGCTCGCCGCCCTTCCACCGAAGGAACGCGCCGTCCACGCCTTCTTCAGCGGCGACCCCACGAAGGTCGCCGAGATGCTCGCTCCCGATGGACGACCCCGCGCCGACGCCGACGCCGAATCGTTGTTCCTCCTGGCCTTCGCCCACGACCCGGTGGGCCTCGACAAGCCGGAGAAACTCGAGGCCTTCGCGTCCGAGCTCCGTTCCCGTTTCCCGCAGAGCCTCTTCACCGAGATCATCAACTCGGTGAGGCCGGCCGCGAAACCCGGACCCGACCCGGCCACGCCCAAGGAAGCCGCCGATGAGACGGTGGCCGACGTGCTCGCGCGGCGCGACCTGGACGGCAACGGCAAGCTCAACGGCGTCGAGTTGCGTCTCTGGCGCGGCCCCGAGGCGGACCTGAAGGCGTTCGACCAGGACGGCGATGGTCAACTCGACGCGGTGGAGATCGCGAAGCTCCTGCGAGCGCGCTGAGACGGCCCAGCGCTCACGGCACTCACGGCGCCGGCGGCGCGAGCGGATCCGGATCAGGCAGCTTGAACTGCTGATCCAACCAGTTCTTCTCCGCGCGTTCCCATGTGGCGCGACCGCGTCCGCCGCCGAGCAAGGCTTCGGCCTGTTTCCCCATCCGACCGCGGAGCGCGGTCTCGTTCACCGACGGCCACGTCGAGGCCCACCGCTGGTTCGACCCGAAGACCTTCCGCAACCCGACCTTGGGCCAGCGCATCGACCACAACCTGTCCGCGCGCAAGAGCGCACGACGGTGCTGAAGGGACGGCGCCGGGCTGAGTCCGAGAAACGTTGCTCCAAAGGGCTAGGCCGGCAAATCGTCCAGGGCGGCCTGCGCCTGCTTCTCCTTCACCTGCCAATCGAGCAGGCGTTGCCGATGCTCCTCGAGCACCTTGGCCGGGACCTTCTCGGCGAAGGCCGGGTTGGCGAGCTTCACCTGCACCTTGTCGATCTCGGAGCGGATCTTCTCCAGCTCCTTGCCCAAGCGCTCACGCTCGGCGGCATAGTCCACCAGACCGGTCAACGGCAGGAACAGCTCGCCCAGCGCGTTGGCCGCCATGGGCGTGCCCTTCTCGGCGATCCAACCGGCGGCGACGACCTCGACGGCCTCGGCGTTGAGAAGGAGCTTGATGACCTCGACCTCGGTGCCCGGCAGATCGCCGGCGGGACGCAGCACGAACTTCACCTTCTTCGCCGGATCGATCTTGCAATCCCGGCGCAGCCCGCGGCCGAGCACCACGAGATCGTACTTCGACTGCGCGACCTTGTCCGCGGTCTCTTCGAGGCCGAAGCAGGTCTTCTCCTCGTCGCTGAACGCCTTGGGCCACGCGGCGAACATGATGGTCTTGCCGCCCTGCTCCGCGGGCATGTCGGCGCTGTACCCCATGCCGTGCCACAGCTCCTCGGTGATGAAGGGCAGGAACGGATGGAACAGCCGCAGCAGATGTCCGAGCGCGAAGTCGATCACCGCCAGCTTGTTCGCCTTGAGCTTCTCGTCCGTGCCGTAGAAGGCCGCCTTCGACGCCTCGACGTACCAATCGCAATACTCACTCCAGAAGAACCGGTAGAGCGCGGCCGTCGCGTCGCTGAACTTGTAGTCGGCCAGCGCCTGCGTCACCTCGCGGATGGCTTGGTCGAGCCGCAGCAGGATCCACCGGTCGTCCGCGGTCAGCAGCAACGGATCGATCTCGCCCTCGATGACGCTATCGACGGTGGCGACCATCTGCCGGAAGCGGCAGGCGTTCCACAGCTTGTTGCAGAAGTTGCGGCCGAGCTCGACGGTCTGCTCGTCGAAGAGCACGTCCTGCCCGAGCGGTGCCGCGCGCATCACGCCGAAACGCAACGCATCGGCGCCATACTTGGCGATGAGATCGAGCGGGTCGGGCGAGTTGCCGAGCGATTTCGACATCTTGCGGCCCTGCTTGTCGCGGATGATGCCGGTGAAATAGACGTTCCGGAACGGGAGGTCGCCCATCCACTCGTGGCCGGCCATGATCATGCGCGCGACCCAGAAGAAGATGATGTCCGGTCCGGTGACCAGATCGGTCGTCGGATAGAAGGCCTTCAGCGTGGCGTTCTTCGCGTCGGTCTCTTTGTCGCCGGTCCAGCCCATCGTGGCGAACGGCCAGAGCCAGGAGCTGAACCAGGTGTCGAGCACGTCCGGGTCTTGGACCCAGTTCTCGGCATCCGGCGGCGGCTCGATTCCGACATAGATGTCCTGGGTGCCTTGGGTGACGGCGACCGGAGCCGTCTTATCGTGATCTTTTGGGACGCGATACCATACCGGGATCCGATGCCCCCACCACAACTGGCGGCTGATGCACCAGTCTTGGATGCCGCCCAACCAGTGGTCATAGACCTTGGCCCAGCGCGCAGGCTGGAACGCCATGCTGGGAACAGGCTGACCGTTGACAGCCTCCAGCAGATCCGCCAACTTCCAATCAGCGCCCGGTGCAGGCTGGATGCCCAACTTCCCCGCAAGGGGATGCGGCCCCAGAGGTTTACCGCCGGGCGTTATTTTTTTTGCCTTGTGGTCGTAGAGCAACTGGCCGTTGGCGAGTTCCTTGACGGTGACGGGGATGGCGAAGTCCTCGCTCCCGATGCGCAGCGCGGCCATGAAGTGATGGACGGCTTTGAAGTCCGGCGCAGGCGGGTCGTGCTGCTCGCTGCGGACCAGGACCGCGGAATGGATCAACTCCGGCAGCGCCGCCACAGCTTGGATGGCAGCGGTGTTCCGACTGGAAAAGGAGTGCGACAGGCTTTTGCGGCGGACGTGGATCTGCCAGCCGGTTTCTTGGTTGAGGAAGCTCCGGCCGATCCAGCCTTTGTCTCGCGCCAGCTTGAGTGCGGCGTGCCTTGACTGGTGTCGGTCGGCTCCCGGCAATTCATCCCCGCGCAGGGCACAAACCCGGACGGAACGGCCGTTGGCCACGCAGGATTTGGACTCCTCCACGCTCGGATACTTGAGGAACCACTGCTCGCTCAGGCGCGGCTCGATGGGCACATCGGCGCGTTCGCTGAAACCCACGTTGTTCACGTAGGGCTCGGCCTTCTCCATCGCGCCGGCGGCCTCGAGGATCTCCATCGCCTTCTTGCGCGCGACAAAGCGGTCCAGCCCGGCCAGATCCGCACCCGCTTCCGCCGTCATCTTGCCGTCGGGCGTGAGGATATCGATGACCGGCAACTGGTGCCGCAGACCGATCTCATGGTCCGCCTTGTCGTGCGCGGGCGTCACCTTCAGCACGCCGGTGCCGAAGTCGAAGGTCACATGATCATCCGCGATGATGGGGATGACGCGTTGTTCCTTCGGCAGTTCGAGCGGTAGCGCGCGATAGACATGCTTGCCGATGAGGTGCTGGTAGCGCGGGTCCTTGGGGTTCACCGCGACCGCGGTGTCCGCCGGGATGGTCTCGGGCCGCGTCGTGGCGATGGTCAGGAACGTGCCCGGCGCCTCCACCACCTCCACACGGAAGTGGTACATGAAGCCCTTCTGCTCCTTCATGGTGACCTCCTCGTCGGAGAGCGCGGTGAGCGAAGCCGGACACCAGTTGACCATGCGTTTGCCGCGGTAGATCAGGCCCTTCTTGTAGAGGTCCACGAACACCCCCTGCACGCACCGGGAATACTCCGGGTCCATGGTGAAGCGGGTGCGGGTCCAATCGCAGGACGCGCCGAGCGCGCGGAGCTGTTGGAGGATGATGCCGCCGTACTTCTCCTTCCATTCCCAGATGCGGGCCACGAGCGCCTCACGACCGAGGTCATCGCGGTGTTTGATCTCACCGGCCTTCTTCAGGGTCTTCTCGACGACGTTCTGCGTGGCGATGCCGGCGTGGTCGGTGCCGGGCAGCCAGAGCACTTCCTTGCCGTCCATGCGCGCCTTGCGGGCGAGGATGTCCTGGATGGTGTTGTTGAGGACGTGGCCGAGGGTGAGCACGCCGGTGACGTTCGGCGGCGGGATGAGGATGGAATAGGCCGGCCGCGTCGCCGAGACGCGCGCAGGATCGGCGGTGAAGCACTCCTGCTTCAGCCAGAAGTCATACCATTTTGACTCGACGGACTGCGGCTCGTAGGCCTTGGGGATTTCGCTCATCTCGGTCCGGCGAGCCTAGGGGATGGACGGGCGCTTGGGCAACAGGCGCGAACGGAGGGGGTGCGATCGGAAGTGGCGGGCACGGCGGCCGAGGTAGCGCAGACTGGTAGTCTGCCGTGTCGCGGGTTGGCAACCCGCTGGGCGTCGATGTTTCCAGGGTCAACGGACTGCCGCCACCCTGGCCGGCTACCAGTCGGCGACACGACTGCCAGTCTGCGATACGTATGCCCGCCGCTTCTGATCGCACCCGAACGAAGGCTGCCGCCGTCGCCGAAGATTCTCCGTGCGGTCCGGCCTCGGGCGGGCATCTGCTCATGGAGATGACGATGGCCGCTGCCATGACCGACGACGCGGAACTGCTCCGGCGCTACGCCGGCGACCGGGCCGAGGACGCCTTCGCGGAGCTGGTCCGCCGGCACCTCGACCTCGTCCATTCCGCGGCGCTCCGGCAGGTCGGTGGCAACCCGGCGAACGCAGCGGATGTCGCGCAGGCGGTCTTCACCGAACTCGCGCGCCACGCGGGCCGGCTCACGCGGCATCCGGCACTCACCGGATGGCTCTACACCACCACGCACCGGATGGCCGCCCGCCACGTCCGCGGGGAGGTACGACGCCAACGGCGCGAACAGGAGGCGCACGTCATGCAGGAACTTCAGCGCGACACCGGACCGGAACCCGACTGGGCACGCCTGCGCCCTGTGCTCGACGCCGCTATGCACGACATCGGCGAGACCGACCGGACCGCCGTGCTGCTGCGCCATTTTGAGCAACGTCCGCTCGCCGAGGTCGGTTCGAAGCTCGGCCTGAGCGAGAACGCCGCCCGGATGCGCGTGGAACGGGCGCTGGACAAGCTGCGCACGAAGCTGGCGAAGCGCGGCGTCACCTCGACCGCCTCCGCGCTGGCGGTGGCGTTGACCGGTCAAGCGGTCACGGCCGCCCCGACGACGCTGGCCGACGCCATCACCACCGCGGCATTTGCCGCGACGGTCACCACCCCCACCTTCGGACACCTCTCGCTCATGACCTCCACCCAGTTCAAGACAGCCGGCGCGGCTCTGCTGATCGCCGCTGCTGGGACCACCATCGCGCTGCAACAGCTCTCCGCCCGACGACTGCGCGCGGAGAATGTTGAACTGCGACAGCGTGCCGATACCGCAGCGGAGGACGCGAGGCTCGCCCGCCAAGCCAACACTGAGAGCGCCGAAGCGGGGGCCCGCTCCTCGCAATCGCAACCGGAACTGCTGCGGCTCCGGGGCGAGGTCGGCCAGTTGCGCCAACAGCTCGCGGCCGCACGCCGCACGAGCCCGAAGACCGCCGACCAGCCGGCCTCCGCACCGTCGGCCGCTTCGGAAGAGAAGGCGAAAGAAGCGACAAAGCAGTTTGGCCTCCGCCGATTGAGCGAGGCCAAACTGCTGGTCATGGGATTCATGCTGCATGCCAGCTCCCACGACGGGCAGTTTCCTGACTCCTTGGAAACGAGCGCTTCGGTGTTGAGGTCCGAAAAGGGAGTTGGAAGACCCGGACAAGATTTTGGAGACCCTGCGAACTGAGGATTTCGAGCTCCTGTTCAAGGGCTCGCTCAAAAGCATCGCCAATCCAAACCACGCGATTGTCCTGCGCGAACGCGAAGCGTGGCGGACTTACAACGGACGGTGGACCCGGACCTACGGCTTCGCGGATGGCCACAGCGAGATCCCCGCGAGTGCAGACGGCGATCACAGCGGGTGGGAAGCGCAGCGTCAGGCGCGGCCCGCAGCGACGGGGAAGTGACCGGAAGTCGTGCCTCGGGATCGGGGTGGTGCCCGCGAAACACGCGAAAGGGCGCGAAACAGCGAAGCGTTCGGCGGCTCGGCGGCTCGGCTACCGGATTGGATTCTCCTTCTCACATCGTCTCATCACCGCTTTGGATTCGCGTTCCTTCGCATGTTTCGCGGGCTTCTCTGTCCGCGGACCGCCCCTTCAAAATTCTTGTGCGATTTCCCGGGTCGGCGGGTTTCCTCGGTTGAAGTGGACCACGCCGCCGATAGCGCCGGCCGGAGTTTCTCCATCACACGCCCCGGTCTTTTCGATGCCTCGTCCTACCGCCGGTCTTGACCCTGTGTCCGGCCCTCACCTGCGCTCGGTCCACCCGGATGCAGAAACAAAAAAGGGGCAGCCTTGCGGCTGCCCCTTTTGAAGAACTGTGAAGCTTAGCGCTTCGGGAAAAGAAACTCCTGGTCGCCACCGACGGACACGCCGCCGTCACGGATCTGCTCGCGGAGGCGGCCGGACGTGGTCTGCTGGACCGAGCCGTCGCCGAGCAACAGGTTGCCGGCGTTCTGGTGGATCTTGCCATCATAGCCGATGGCCGACTTCGCATCGGTGGCCTGGGCCTGGGTGAGCTTGATATAACCGGCGACCTTGCCCGCCGAGCCGTCCATGAGAGGGGTGCTGTTGGTGATATTGCGGTCGCCACCGAGGATCGACTGCGGATTCTCTTCCGAGGCCGTGGTGCCGATGAAGTAGCTGACGGCCTTGTTGCCGGTGAACTCGTTGGTCCGCATGACCGCCGCGAAGTTCGGGGCGGTCTTGGTGTCGGAATCCGACGGACAGGCGATGATCTTGGGCGTGCTGAGCTCGTTGGAGATGGCAGCGAGGTGGACCCAAGCGGAGCCGAGGACCTGGCTGGCCGTCGCGGAAGCGCCCAAGCCGCCGATGACCGCCGCACCCGCGGTGGTGTTGAACTCCGAGGTGCCGCCCTGGTTGGTGGAGATGTTCCAAGGGAACGAACCGCCGTTGTCGGTCGAGAAGATGCGGAACGCGAGGCCGACGTTCTTCAGGTTATTGACGCAGGAGATGCGGTTGGCCTTGGCCTTCGCCTTGGCGAGCGCCGGGAGGAGCATGCCCGCGAGAATCGCGATGATGGCGATGACGACGAGGAGTTCGATCAGCGTGAAGGCGCTGAAACGCTGCTTACGGAGACGAGTCATAGGTTTTTTAGTGAGTGAACGGAGTTGTGTGAGGCGACTATCTAGCGACGCTTGTTCGACAGTCAACGCCTTTCTCCTTCCCCAAGCAGCGCCAGTGCCACGTGCACCAAAGGCTTCAAAACACGGCTTTCCTGCGCAAGACCGCACCGGACATGCGTGAAGATCCGTCGCCGTGAGTGGGATCCACGCATCTTTTTTCCTGTGTGTCACCGCGATGATACACGCTCGCTGGGCAGGCCCGCCGGATTTTGTGCCCGATCCGACGCGAGGGCGACCTCGGATGGAGCGGATAGTTTGCCCGACCGCGGAAGGAAGGACGCCGCTGGGACCGGAACGCGACCGCGCGCAGCGGATCCCACCGGCGTCGGCTCGCCCGACGCCGGGTGCGGTCATCCCTGGTCCGCGAAAAGAGCGCGGTCGAGCAGGCCGGTCACGGTGATCATCGGCGTGTCCACGCATTGGCTGATCCTCAGGTCGAGGGCGACGCTGCACGGGATGCAGGCGTGCTGCGGCGACAGCGAGAAATGCGCCATCAGGAAATCGATCGCTGGGTGGATCACGTCGCGCGCCGCATCCATCGCCTGTCCGGCCGAGGCGATGAAGGCGAAGGAGCCAAGGGCGGGGAGCGCCGGCGCCTTGGGCGGAGGAAGTCCGGCGAACGGTGAGCTGCAACTCGGCATCGACCGGGGCCTCGATGCCGTTGATGCAGGCTTCGCCGTCGCCTTGGGCGGCGTGGACGTCGCCCGCGGAGAAGAGGGTGCCTTCGTTGGACACCGGCAGATGGAGCGTCGCTCCCGCGACCCGTTGCCGGATGTCCAGGTTGCCGTCGAACGGACCCGGCGGCCGGGTCGGTGCTCACCGGGGGGCGGTGGCGCCACGCCCATGATGCCGAGGAACGGAGCCAGCGGCAGCGTCACGGGCGCGAGCGAAAGGCTGACGGTCTCCTCCAGTTCCCAGATGCACAGGAAAAGGTCCGGAAAGCGTCCGGGCAAGGCGCCTAGTCCGGCCACGAGACGGGTCCAGCCCCAGCCGTGATGGCGGACGCGGCGGACCTTGATTTCCAGCGCTTCGCCCGGTCGCACCCCCTGGACGAACTTCAGGACCGCTACGCCAGCGGGAAAGCAGCCCGGCAAGCCATGGCGAAGGTGCCGATGGAAGCGCCCCTGTCGTCAATGGCCGGATGTGGGTGTGTATCGGGCCCGGAACCATTGTTCGGGCGCATCCGTGCCAAGGACATCGAAACGGGCCAGACCTGTGAAACGGATCTGGTTGGTCACCGTCTGCCATCCATCGAGCCGGGTCGACCGCTCCACGACGAGCCCGGTTCCCGGCGCCCCGTAGAAAGTCAGCGAAGAGTTCGTGGCGCCATACTGGCCGGACACCTGGAGCGCAGGGGGGTGGGTCGAGGTCACAAACCGGTACACGTTGCCGGAAGGCTCCAACGTCCAATGCATGCCATCGGGGAGGACGGGCATCTGCACGTCGGTGAACCAGCCGGATAGATTTGTGGCGGAGACGATCGCGACGGCCTGGCCTGGAGACCATTTGATGGGCGCGTCCGCGGTCACCCGCAGCGGGCCGCTCAGAGTCAAGCGCCCGTCGATCCTCAGGGCCGCGACATCCGGAGAAAGGTCGTCCGCAGCGACCTTGATCTCGAGGGAAGCGGTGTCGCCTTGGGTCCAGTCGCCGGCGACGAAGAGCGGACGGTTCCTTGAAAGGGTCACCGCAACACGGTTGGTCACCGAGCCGAGGATGGATCCGTTGCCGCTGAGATCTCCTCCCGACAGCGTGAGTCCCGCCCGCGCGGAGACCTGTCCTCCGTCGAGGACGAACGCGCCGCCCGTCTGGATCCAAGGGGTGGCCACGGTCAGCGACGCGCCTTCGGCCAAGGTCCATGAGCCGGCGTTGACCACCGGAAGATCCCCTGAAAGCTCCAGCGGTCCGGATTGCATGATGTTTCCGGCATTGGTCAGGTTTCCCTTCACCCTGATCCCCGGCCCACCGGCCGCGACGGTCATCGTCCCGTGGGTCGAGACGAAGAGCCCGCCGGCAGCGAGCGTGAGGGCCATCGGTGTGCCGGAGGTCTGCCGATCGACATGGACCGCACCGTCCAGTCTCGGCGCGTTGGTCAATGTGAGCGTAAGGGGAGGAAAACGGTCCTCGGCCCAGAGCCGCAGAGTGCAGTTGGTCGGGATCGTCCCGTCAAAAAGACATCCAGGACCGACGAAATTGATGGCGATCGGGTTGGTGGCGCCAGCGCCTACCGAGGCAGAACCTCGGGCGACGTAGACCGGGAAGTCCACAGTGCCGCCGTTGAACAAGAATCTTCCGTCCTGGACCCAGATATAACCGGTCCGTTGGTCCGCCTTGACGATCGCGCCCGCTTCCAGATCCAGCACTGTCTCTGGGCCATAAAACCCGAAACCGGCATAGCCGGAGAGCTTGATGACGCCGTGGTTCTCGCACCGACCGCCCCCATACCAACTGAGGTTGATCGAATCGACGTCGATCTCGCCAAAGTTGAGCACCGGGCCGACAACATAGCGCGCTCCTCCGGGGCCGGGCTTGACCTTGATCTGGCCCGTCATCGAGTTGGTGACCCGGCCCGGACCGATGACCAGTCCGACATCCAGCGGCTCATCGATGGCTTCGAGGCGCAAGGTGCCGTCGATCGCGAAACCCGGCACGGGCAGGCTTCCATCCACCCCTTGCAGCCAGAGCAAGTGCCCGAGAGGGACGTCGCCTGCGAGCAACCGGCTCGCGAGCCACCCGATGCCGAGCCACGCCACCGCGGCCCGGGCGGCTTTGCATCCTATGAAGCGCATGAGAGAAGGATTGCACAAGCTCTCCCAGAAATCCACCCAGCTCCAGAACAGCGGCGGATGGGCCGTCCTGTTTTCGTGTCGGCAGCTCCAGCACTACGGTGGCGCAAGGGATGCTGAGACTTTTCTAAGTATAAAAAATAGTTGACTAAGATATAAACTTAAGCACTATGATGGCGCAGGGAATGCCAAGACTCAGTTTCGCGATTCGCGCCCCCGCTGGAAGCGTCACGTACCGGCAGAACCGGAAAACCGCACACCGATGAGAAATTTATCCGCGACGGCGTTCACGTTGATCGAGTTGCTCGTCGTGATCGCCATCATCGCGATCCTCGCGGGCCTTCTCCTGCCGGCCCTCTCCCAAGCCAAAAGCAAGGCGCAGGCGATCAGCTGCCTTAGCGGGCTCCGCCAATGGGGGGTGGGCGCCCATGTCTATGCGGATGACAACCGGGACTCCCCTCCCCGGGACGGCATGGACGAGAACGGGCAGTATGCCGCGGATACGGGTGCCGCAAACGGTGCCGGATCGCCCGCCGATCCCGCGGCGTGGTTCAACACCTTGCCGCCATTGCTGGGGGACAGACCGTTGTCCAACTACTGGGGCGATGCCAAAGTGTCCGGAAGCCTGCGGGCGTCCATGCCGTTTCCGGGAAGCAAGGGCAAGTTCTGGCATTGCCCGGCGGCCAAAGCCTTCTCGCAAGACACCGATGACCGGTTCTTGGCGCGTGGAGTCTACGGTGTCTTCAGTTACGGCATGAATCTGGACCTCAAGCTTCGTTCCTCCATCCAGAACGGTATCCAAGCGAACGTGTTGCCTTATCCAACCATGCCTCGCATCGGCGAGGTGGCCGATAGCTCCGCGACGGTCCTGATGGTCGACCAAGCGTTCAGTCCGACCCATGAGCTCTACACCCCCACGCCTGCAAGGAACGGCGCTCTTCCGGCCGCACGGAGCCAGCGCTTCACGGCACGCCACGGCAAGGGCAGCAGGACGGGAGGCAATCTCATGTTCTTGGACGGTCACGCAAGCTTCTACGCCCGATCGTACGTGACCAACAACAGTGCTTCGCTGGAGGAAAAACGGAACCCGGACGTGATCTGGAACCCCAACCGGGACCGGTGAAGGATCCGAGGTCGACCAGGAACCCGCCGCGAGGGCGGTGCCGGAAGCGGTGACCTTTCCTCCCTTCGTGCCATCATGGGTGTGGGCCGCCTCACCGCCGTTCTGGTCCTGCCCGCCCTGCCGGAACTCGGGACCCTCAACCGGCGGCAGGTCGCCGCCCTGGCCGGCGTTTGCCCCGACAGCCGCAGCGACCCCGTCCTCAAGCCGTTCTACGACCGCCTCATCGCCGCGGGCAAACCTCTCAAAGCCGCCCTCACCGCCATCATGCGGAAACTCATCCTCCTCATGGACCTCCTCCTCAAAAAAAACCTTCATCCTCGCTCACTGGACACCGTTGCTGCCGTGTCCAGGAATCGGGGTCCGAGGCCAGGTCGTCCGCTCCCTCGGCAGGCGGCGCAACCCTGTGAGCGACCTGCTGCTGTTCCCGAGCGGCGTGAGCATGGGGAACGCCGCGATGAAGACCCCGTTGGCTCTGGACCGTTTGCCGATCTCGCATGTGCTTTCCGCCGGCATCGCGGGCGGCATCGATCCCGCCCACCAAATGGGCGACGTCGTCATCGCGGACCGATGGTTCCACCATTCCGAAGCCGCCCACCTCGATCCCAAGTCCGACGGGGCCTGCTATGTGAAGCCGGACGATCTGCGACCGCCCCGTGAGAACTTCGGGTCCATGTTCCCCGATCATGTCCGGGCGGTCCGCGACGGCATGGAAGAGCCGCAGCGGCAGGCCTTCTTTCCGGCGGACCCATCGCTGCTCGACGCGGCCAAGCGGGCGGTGGCGACCGTTCCGCCGATGACCTACGCCGGCCGCGAGGTGCAGGTTTCTGTCGGTGGAAACGGGATCTCCGGCCCCGTGTCCATGGACAAACGGGAGTATCGCAAGTAGGCCTTCCGCGTGTGGAAAGCCGGATGCCTCGACATGGAATCCACCGCCATCGCGCAGGTCTGCTGGGCCGACCGGAAGCCGTTCCTGATCGTGCGCAGCCTCAGCGACCTCGCCAGCGGTCAGGACGGCGTGAACGCCGCCGACTCGACCGAGGGGACGGTTCCACGTCTTGCCGCGACAGTGGTCCGCGAAGTCGTCCGACAGTTGCGGTGGAAGTCCGTGGTGCTCGCCGACGACGGCCATTCACCGCCCGGCGGAGCGCAGCCCGGGCATGTCCCGGAGCGCACGACCGGACCGGCACCTGGCCGGGGCGTCAAGATAGGCTCGCCATCCTGGTGCTGCGACGACGCCAGAGCGCATAGCCGAGCGCACCCGCCGCGAGGACGCCCATCACCGCGACGACCACCCGCAGCTCCACGAGCGTGAACGCGTCGGCCGTGCGGACAGAGAGGGGGCGCTGGAGGTTCCGGATGCGCATGGCGGACGGACGGCAGACAGTGAAAATAGTGCCCGCTCACCGGCCTGTCGCAAGACAAGCGGCCGCGCCCGACTTTTCCCGCGCGCCAAGGCCGGTTCCGCGCTACGATCCATGACATCGTATGAGCCGACCTTCCTCATCCCGCGGTCCCGGCGCGCTGGTCTATCTGGGCGCCGTCCTGCTGCTCATCGGCGCGATCGTGGCCGGAGCGTGGTTCGCGGCGCAGCGCAGCGCCACCGGCACCGACGGCGACGGCAACGCGCCCTTCGCGCAGGCGATGGCCTCGGGCAAGACCTTCTATGACAAAGGTGATCCCGGAAAAGCCATCAGCGCCTTCCAGACCGCGCTGGCCATGAACCCGGCGAACCCCGACGTCCACATCAACCTCGCCAACGCCTTCCTGCTCGCGAACCAGCCCGGCCCCGTCGCGATCCACGCCGCGGAGGCGCTGCGCTTCGAACCCGGCAACGGCGCCGCCCACTACCTGCTCGGATGCTCCGCGTTGCGGCAGAACCAGTACTCGAACGCGGTGCAGTCCTTGCAGGAGGCCAAGGCGGCCGACCCGACGATGAACGCGGTGAGTTTCCAGCTCGGCCGGGCGTTCTTCGGTTGGGGCAAGCTCGACGACGCCGCGGCCCAGCTGCGCGAGGTCGCGCAGTTCGACACGAACCATCCGTCCGCCTTCTACCTGCTCAGCCAGGTGCTGCTCCGCCAAGGCCAGCGCGAGGAGGCCGTCGCCGCCCTCGCTTCCCACCAGAGGATCGCCGCCGGCAAGACGCAGGCGGCCGACGATCCCGCCATCTACGAACGCTGCCGCTACACTGAGATCGTCGCGCCCTTCCCGCTGGAGCAACCGGCCCGGGACGGCATCGCGCTGAAGTTCGCAGACGACACGGCCCGCGCGTTCGGCGGCAACGGGGCCAAGCTCCACGGTGCGTTCGGTCTGATCGACATCAACCGGCGCGGATGGAACGACCTGATCATCGCGAACGAGACGGGCGTCCAACTGCTCTGGAACTCCAACGGCGTCTTCACCGCCCGCACCGCGCCGCTCGCCGTCGCCACCGCCGCCGGCGCCACGCAGGTGCTCGTCGGCGACCTCCAGAACGACCGGTACGAGGACGTCGTGATCGTCGGCCCCGCCGGCGTCTCGGTCCTGCGCTTCGCGACCAACGGCGTCTTCAGCGACGTCACGGCGCAGAGCGGACTACGTGCCGCCAAGGCCTCGGGGACCGCCGGCGCGCTCGGCGACCTCGATTTCACCGGCAAGCTCGGCCTCATGCTTGCGACGGCGGACGGGCAGCTCCGCAGCTTCACCAACCTCGGCAGCGGGACCTTCCGCGAGCGCAAGGGCGACCCCTTCGCTGCCACCAACGTCATCGCCGTCGCCGTGGACGACTGGAGCAACGACGACCTGCCCGACGTGCTGCTCACTCGCAAGGGCCAACCACCGCTCCTGCTCGCCAACGTCCGCGGGTCCGGCCTCGCCGCGACCAACCCTCCGGCCGATTGGCCCGCCGCTCGCTCGCTCGCCGTCGGCGACCTCAACAACGACCTGCGCAACGACGTCTCCCTCGTCACCGACAAGGCCATCGAGATCTTCTTCGGCGGTCTGCGCGAACCGCTGCGGCTCCCGGCCAAGGGCAACCGCATCCGCCACCTCCGCGCGCTCGATCTCGACAACGACGGCTGGCTCGACCTCGTCTCCTGGGGCGCCGACGGCGTCCGCGTGTGGCGCAACCGCGGCAACGCCGGCTTCCACGAGGTGACCGCCGAGCTCGGCCTCGGCGTGCTCGCGACCTCCGACATCACCCAGCTGGCCGCGGCGGATCTCGACGCCGATTGCGACATCGACCTCGTCGTCGAGGTCGCCGGCGCCGGCCTGAAGATGCTCCGCAACGACGGCGGCAACGCCAACGGCATGCTCAAGCTCCGCCTGCTCGGCAACCGCTCGAACGCCAGCGCGCTCGGCGTGAAGACCGAGCTCTCCGCCGGCGGCTGGCATGGGCTGCGTTCCGTGCAGACGCTCCCGGTCGAAATCGGCGTCGGTAAACGGAAGCAGCTCGATTCGGTCAGCATCCGCTGGTTCGACACCCGTCAGGACACCACGGAGGTCGCCGTGTCATGCGAGCCGATGTCCTTGTTCGAGCTCGTGCTTCCCACCGGTTCCTGCCCCTACCTCTACACCTGGGACGGCCGCAGCAACCGCTTCGTCACCGATATCCTCGGCGCCGCGCCGCTGGGCTTGCCCGTCGCCCCGGGACGCTTCATCGAAGCCGATCCGGACGAACTGGTGCGCCTCGGCGACGAGACCGACGTCGTGCCGAAGGACGGCGATTACGTCGTCCATCTCACCGAGGAATTGCGCGAGATCCTGTATCTCGACCAGGCACGGCTCGTGGTCGCGGACCGGCCGGCCGGCCAAGAGGTCCACACCACCGGCAAGCTGGTCCCCGGGAAACCGTTCCCGAAGCACGATCTGGTCGCGTTGGGCGGACGCGCCGCGCTGCGCCGTGCCGAGGACCTGTCGGGCAACGATGTCACCGCGGCGCTCGACACCGTCGACGGCCGGATGGTCTCGCCCGCCTCGCTGCGCGGACAGCAATACCGCGGCCTCGCCGAGCCGCACGGCGTCGTGCTCAAGTTCGCACCGCTCACGGATGCCGCCCGGCCCATCCTGGCGCTGACCGGTTGGCTGCGCTTCGGCGGCGGCATGGCCAACATCGCCGGCTCGCACTCGCCGGACTTCCCCTTCCCCTTCCCCGTGCTCGAGGCCGGCACCGCCGCGGGCTGGCAGAAGGTGGATGTCACCGTCGGCGCACCCGCCGGCAAGACGAAGACCATCCTCGTGGATCTTGCCGGCAAGCTGCCCGCGGGCACGACACGGCTCCGGTTGACCCAGTCGTTCGAGATCCACTGGGACCGCATCGCTCTCTTCACCGAGAGCCGGAAGCCGTCGCTCCACGAGGTCGCGCCGAGCGCGACCGACCTCCACTGGCGCGGCTACAGCGAGTTCGCCGACCTGCCCTGGACGCAGCCGCTCACGCCGGTCTACGACCGCGTGAAGTCGAAACCCGCGTGGACCATCACGCCGTCCGGCTGGGTCACCCGCCACGGCGCGGTGGACGAGCTGCTGGCGGCGTCCGACAACGGCCTCGTGCTCGTCGCCGGCGGCGATGAGCTGACGATGCGGTTCGCGGCCGACCGCCTGCCGCCGAAGCCGGCGGGCATGGTGCGCGAGTTCTTCCTGTCCGTGACCGGCTGGGACAAGGACGCCGATTACCATGTCGTCCGCGGCGACGAGGTGGGGCCGCTGCCGTGGCGCGGCATGGACGACCAGCGCTACGGGACCGAGCCGCGGCCGGCTTTCCCGAGCGACGCGCTGCACGAGCGCTTCGGTTCGCGCTGGATCGGTCCCAAGACGTTCGTCCGCCGCGACCGATCGACATCGAAGCCATGAAGACAGGCCGGATCCGGACCGGGATCGCGTGGCGACTCCCGCTCCTCCTCGCTTGGTATCCGCTCGCCTGGCTGGCGTCGGTCCACCTGTTCGTGATGCGAGCGCGCCTCCATCTCGGGTTCTGGCCGGAACCGTCGCGGCCGGATCCGAAGGACCTCGGCTTCACGTTCCAACACGCCGCCGTCGGGTTCGGGCTCGCGACGGTGCCCGGAGCGATCCTCACCGCCGTCGTCCTCGTGGTCGTCCTCGGGGGCGTCGGCAGCGGGATCGGATGGCGGACCCAAGCGTGGCCGGCGCTGCCTTTGGCGGCGGTCTCGCTCGCCGCGGTCGTCGCGGCGGGACGGCCCGACCCGGGACGCTTCTTCGATGGGTGCATGGATTGAAGGTCCCATGACCAGTCCGACCTCGCCGGAAGCCGTGGTCCTGCTCCACGGCCTGTGCCGGACCCGGCGCTCGATGATCCCGATGGAGCGGGCATTGGCCGCGGAAGGATTCGACACCTGGAACGTGGGCTATCCGTCACGGACCCGGTCCATCGCCGAGTTGGCCGACCAGGTCATCCCTGCAGCGCTTGCCCGATGCCGCGGCTCCGGCGCGCGCACCATCCACTTCGTCACCCACTCGATGGGAGGGATCCTGGTCCGGGCGTGGGCGGGCAAGGAGACGATCCCCGACCTCGGCCGCGTGGTGATGCTCGGACCGCCCAACCAAGGCAGCGAGGTGGTCGATGTGCTGGGTCGGAACTGGATCTTCGGGAAGCTGAACGGACCCGCGGGCCGCGAACTGGGGACCGACGTCGATTCGACGCCGAACCGGCTCGGCCCGGTGACGTTCCCGCTCGGGGTCATCGCCGGCGACCGAACGGTCAACTGGATCAACAGCCTCTGGATCCAAGGCGACGACGACGGCAAGGTCTCGGTCGAGCGCACCCGGGTCGCCGGGATGACCGACCACATCGTGGTCCACGCGAGCCATCCGTCCTTGATGCGGGACACCCGGGCCATCCGGCAGACGATCTGTTTCCTCCGCACCGGGACGTTCGAACCCGCGGCGGCGGACCGATGATCACCGGGCTTCGGCAGAGTCCGCACCGATTGGACGGAGCACGACTGGTTGAAAAAAAACGGGCGACGCGTCGGCGTCGCCCGTGTGTCGATGCGGAGCCTGGGACCCGGTCACTGCATCTCGCCGATGTGTTCGAGGCGGAGGATCTTCGTGTCCTTGTTGTTGCCCCATTCCTTGCCGTACTCGATCACGTACAGGCAACCGTCGGCGCCGAGTTCGACGTCCATCGGACGCTTGATCTCGGTGCCGGGCATGAAGCGCGACATCATCAGTTTGCCGTTGGCGTCCTTGGCGATGTTGTCGTCCTTGTCGAGCTTCACGGCGATGATCCAGTTCCGGCTCCACTCATAGATGAAGAGCGTGTGGTCGAACTCCTTGGGCAGCTTGTGCGGCGATTTCAGGGACGGATCGAAGTGGTACACCGGACCGGCCATCGCCGTGCGGCCGCCGCTGCCGACCGCGGGGAACTTGGTGGACGGGGACGGCGGGTAGTAGATGAAGGCCGGCTGCGCGGGCGGCAGGTCGCGGATGCCGGTGTTGTTCGGCGAATCGTTCACCGGATGCGCGGCATCGTAGAAGGTCGGCTTGAAGTCGGCCGCGATCCAGGGCGCGGGCTTGGCGGGCCATCCGGATTCGGGTTTGCCGTCCTTCTTGGCCTGGGCGCGCGCCGCGTTGACGTCGTTGAAGGCCTGCCGGGCGACGTAATCGGCCGGGGTGTAGGGCTTGTTGTCACCGACAAAGTAAGGCCAGCCGAAGAAGCCGGCCTTGCGGGCCTGATTGACCTCGTCGTGTCCGGCCGGGCCGCGCTGCGGGTTCGGGCCGCCGGCATCGGGACCGACCTCACCCCAGTAGAGGTAGCCGGTCTTCGGGTCGACGGCGATGCGGAACGGGTTGCGGTTGCCCATCACGTAGACCTCGGGCTTGGTGCCGGGCGTGCCGGGCTTGAAGAGGTTGCCGGCCGGGATCGAGTAGCCGCCGTCTGCCTTGGGCGTGATGCGGAGGATCTTCCCGGTGAGCGAGTTCGCGTTGGCCGAGGAGCGCTGGGCGTCCCACGGATAGTGGCCCTTGCGAGTATCGTTCGGCGAAAAGCCGTCGGAATCGAACGGGTTCGTGTTGTCGCCGACCGAGACGTAGAGGTTGCCCTTG
>Ga0209443_1000996_pt1 | contig 18402 bp, 24 predicted proteins | sample LauGreBMM110DCMD_2_FD_187571 | JGI IMG/M metagenome (GOLD analysis project Ga0209443, IMG submission 187571) | Freshwater lake microbial communities from Lake Michigan, USA - Su13.BD.MM110.DCMD (SPAdes) (version 2) | ecosystem: Environmental > Aquatic > Freshwater > Lake | place: Lake Michigan... | reverse complement strand
GGGTGTAGACGTTTAAGAATCCGATCTCGACTCCGATCTTGCGCCTAAGAGTCCGCATCGAGTCGAATATGGTGGGCTCATTCCCGGCGTTCCAGGTGTAGGTGCCTGGTCCGAGCATAGGATCCATCCCCATGCTGTACTGGGCCGGATAGATAGTCGAGATCGTGACTGGGCTGGAACCAATTTCCCAATATGGGTTTGCCGTAGTCGTGAAAATGTTGGCGTCGATTGGGTAGATTCGGATCAGGCCGCTGGTGCTCGACAGCTCGATCTCGGTGTCGGTCTCGTTGACGGTGATGCCGAGGCTTCTAAGGTTTCCAACCAGATTATTGGCGCCAGAGAATAGCTTGATGATGTCTTTAGTAACATCACCCGCGGAGTTGCTGTAGGTTACCCGGGCACGTCCCCAGGTGAACACGGCATCACCGATGGTGGTGTTTGCATCAGATGGGTCGGCATAGACTCCGGTGTAAATTTGCCGAGGGTCGTACGGAATAAATGGATCGTGCACCGCTCCCATGACTCGGCGCCACTCGAACATGATGAACGGGTTGGCCACGTTGTTGGCCTGAGCGGATCTCTCCAAAGTCAGGAACTCCGACTGGGTTACAGTGTCTGACCACTCGGGAGGCCCTTCTGCCAGGAATGGGATGTCACCGCTGAAGTATGGGAAGAAATAGCGACAGACTGCACCTCCTGGAAACCGGCTTGCCCACTTTCCGTCAGGCCGGCGCCGAAATGATCGACATGATCCCGGAGAGACCAGGTGTCTCTCAGCGCTTCCATCCGGTAATTGAAGGAACACGGTGACACCGCTTTTCCCGCAGGCATGGACTCGCCAGCAGTCGTACCGCTGATAGGTGTTCAGGATCTTGAACTCTGAAAGCCCCTCGACGGCGATCTCGGCGACAGCCAGCCGGTGCTTGTGGATCCGACCAGGAGGCAGTGTTGGATCAATACCAGCGCCAAGGCTGCCTCGGACATAGGAAGTCAGGCCAGATGCCGATGGAGCGTCCCACCCGAGGTGGATGTCGTACTTGATGCCACCGATCTCCCTGGTCAACAGCTCGAAGCTGAAGTGAATGGAAGCGATGTCGCAGGTGAAGGTGTCACCACTAGCCACCCAGTGGTCGACGTAGACCTGGCCGCCGGCTGTGTCTTGGTGTTTCACCTCAAGCGTCGACAGCTTGTCTTTTACGATGCTTTGCTGATGGTTGTCTCTCCAGTTGTATCCGATGCCTGGGATGTACGGCAGCGGCGACTCGCCACCGTCGCGAAGGCGCTTGCAGGAATCAGGGTCGTTTCTGAAGACGTACCACACACCGTAAGGATATTGACCCTCCCACACTCCGGCCGCTGAATTGGCGAACAGCGGTCCCATACCGTTGAACGCCTGAGAGCATTTCTGGTCGAAGCGCGAATACAGATCGTTCAGGTTTTTGGCCGTGAACATCTTGTCCTTTCGATCTGTGGCGAAAGCCATATCAGTAGAACCAAGACTCCTCGGAAGTCTGTACCGTGCTCGACATCACCGGGGTCTTCAACACCGTGCCGTTGGCATTCTGCTCGACCCGTTGGCCAGGCCCGGCGATGAGCTGGGACCGTCGCACGGCCTCGATGAGCTGGTTAATGGCCCGGGCATGGTCTGCCTTAAAGCCGGTCTCAGCCAGTTTGGAGGGCAGTTGGATGGCCATGGCTTGTCAGATCTCGCAGAACTGAGCGAAGATCTTAACCGGGCTGTTGCTGGCTTTGACGTACATCGTCGCATCGACCCATGGAATCAGGATGAACTGCCCGGCAGGCACCTGAAACGAGTACGGTGAGGAAGGCCCGATAGAGACCGGGTTGGTTAGGTCCAGATTGACCACCAGGAGGCGGTAGGGCGTCCCCAGGTCAGCGGTGAGGTCCAGAGCCTCGTCAGTCGTACCGACCACCTGGGTCTGCTGCCCCATGTCGGTGCCGGTCATGTTGGCTATCGCGCTATAGGACAGTGAGTTGATTACGGCGCCGCCTTTAGAGGCGTAAAGCCGCGCGGACATCTCGACTTCGTTGGCCATAGGTTTGGTGCGTTAAATCTCGCAGAAGGTGGCTTGAATTGTCACCGATGAAGTGTTCGCTAGGAGATAGAGTGTGGCGCTGACGTAGGGCATCAGCAGCGTCTCGCCGGCCGGGATCCGCATCGTGTAGGTGCCGGACACAAATCCCATCTCGACATAGTTGGTGCTGTCTAGGTTCGAGATCAGGAGTTTGTAAGGGCTGGTCACGTCGACCGGGACATCGAGTGCCTCGACCGTCAGACCGATGACCTGAGTCTGGCTTCCCATGTCGGTGCCGACCATCGTGCTGCTCTTGGTGTAGGTGACCGAGGGTAGGTAAGCGCCGTTTTTGGAGGCGTACAACCGGGCCGTTAATTGGATTTCGTCTGCCATAGTGTGTGTTTTTTAAAGGTTACTCAGAAGAACGGGTAAATAAGTGTGTCGTAAGGTGCGAAAGTCCATGCGATGACCTGCTCGACCTGGTTTGTTTTGGTGATCAGGCTTGTCGAGTAGTTTGTCTGCTTCCAGCCCCAGACTGTGCCGTACGGGGCTAATACTTGCCCCGTGGCTGGATCGGTCGGAATTCTAGGAAGCATTTGTTGCACAGAAAACGGCAGATTCCAATTCTGAATAAAGGATTGCGGCGTGTAGACAGGCGGGATTCCGTTTGGAACTTGAGGAAGTCCCATGTTGCCGCTGAAGGTGGCTATCCTGGTCAGGCTGACTCGAGCAATCGGGAACGTGTCTTGGCCGCGGTACAGCATTTGCCAGACTTTGTTGGCCATCGGAAAAGTCGTTGGGTTTCCCAGGTTAGTCTCGCTCTGAGATAGAAGCTCACCGTTCTTAGCCGCCGTCTCAATGACGGTCTTATAAAGGTTTGGATTGCCCGTTTGGTTAGCCTCCTTGTCGACTGCCGGCAGGGCAAACACCGACACGTCGAGATAGTCAGTGCGGAACTCGTAGCGGATATCCGCTATTTCTCCGACTGGAGGGGCTGCTTGATCTTGGATTGGTGTACCAGGATCAAAGGTTGGTCCTCCGACTGTGATCGTGGCCTCGGAATAGGGGCCGTCCTCTCGGATGCTGTACTTGGCGCCCAGAGCCACCCATTGGGACGAGGCGAGTCGGAGTGTGTCCTTGTCTCCTCGGAAAACTAACTGGACCACCCGGCCTGTGCCGTTGTTCTCGTAGGCGCGGCTGACCTCGATGTACTCGAAGTTGTTTGGGTTTGGTGAGCCTTGGAGTGTTGCCATGTTATTCGACAGCCTGAGCTGTTCTGCCGGTGTTTACTCGGATTGCACGGGTCTCGTTCGTCTGGATCTTAATTTGACCCACAAGGGTGTTGACCCATCCAGGAGGCGCTTCCGTTGAGAACATTGAGGTCTCGCGTTTTGCCCTGCTGTCTATTGTGCCAATGGTTCCGCGCGACATTGTCGATGCATCTAAACCTCCACTAACACCTTCAGATGGCCTCAGCGCTCCTCCAAAGCCGGTTCTATAAAGTTCATTGTTTTTTCTATACTTTGTAAAAAGCTCGTTGGAAGCCTCTTGTATATTTATAATTTCTTTAAAATCACTTTCGAGTTGATCTCCAAGGTATGTGACTAAAGGTATTGAAGCAACAGTACCACGTCTTTGTATCTCATCCATGCGGTCTGCTAATTTTCCAACCTGATCAATTTGTTCTTTAGAAATTACGTCAATTGGACCCATCTCTTTTATCTTAGCCATAGCACCGGCTGCCTTGAAGGCTTTCTCGCCTAGGATGGCTATCATGGCAGCCTGAGTCTGTGCGCTGCTGCCTGCATCCTTGTGGGCCTGACCCATTCTCGAGATCAGGTCGATGTTCGAGATGCTCGCATCGTTAAGTTCAGCGACTGAAAATCCTAGTGTCTTGAAGTATTCCCGGGCTTTGCCTCCCTCCTCAATAGCCTTGAGGCGCTCCTGGCCGACTGCTGTGATCGACTTGGCCATGGCCTCGAACGAGACACCCGTCTGGCCTGCCAGCACCTGGAGACGCTGCACGTCGTCGGTGCTGATGTTGAGTTGCTCGGACAGGTCGCCGATGGCGTCGACGGTGTCGATTACTTTTTTAAGAAAGCCGCCGATGGCAGCAACAGATAGCGCGGCACCTAACTGGGATCCAACGGTTGACCGGAACTTGTCGGTCACGCTCGAGGCTCGTTTAAGGCCGCTTTCGTAGGCCGAACCGTCGAGGCCGAGCTTTGCGATGAGTGAGAAAATGGCCATTTGTTAGTTCCTTACTGTCTCCCGTTCTTGACCCAGGCGCCAGAGGGCATCGTTCTTATCGTTCCACAGCTCGACCTGACCATGCAGCTCGGCGTTGGTCAGGAAGAATCTTTCGGCATCGGTCACCGGCATATTTAGAACCGTCTCCTCGGTGAATCCAATGTCGACCAGGCCAACCAGCAGCCTTTCGGGCCAGGGCATAGCCGCCTCCCTGGATCCTGCACCCGGCTGCCTCAGAACCTCTGGGCAGTCGGACTTGTCGCCGATCCACTCCTGGAGGGTGTGGCACTCCTTCACTATGTCGGACTTGCTAACCTTCTGGCGCATCAGCCGGAGCGGCACCCACCGGAACAACGAGGCCATGGTCTTGATCGACTCCTCGGCGGATTGGCTGCACACGACGACAGCCTCGACCAGGTCGTTAGCGGTGGCCCGGCCGCCGGTGACGAAGGGGGATCCCAGCCGATGCAGCAGGATGGCGTGGCCGACAGTAAAGGGCACCATGCGGAGCCCGATCACCATCGGACAGGGCTTGGCTGTTGCGCTTAGGATGGCGGCCAGGCTGCTCACACGTTCAGGGCGACAGCGGCAGCGGTGGTCAGGTTCTTAAATTTCTTCACAGTAATCGAGACCATAGCCTTGCCGCTCTGGGTCATTTTGACCGAGCCACCGCCGGCATAGATGAACCGGCCGGTGTTTAGGATGTCGGCTGTGCCCATCATCTTAATCGCTGGAGCGCCGCTAATTGCCACCGTTCCATTGACCGGGGCCAGTGAACAGAAGGCCAGGGCGGCGGCTGCATTGGCTCCAGATGGGATCAGATTGAGGTTAAGCGTCACCCGCTCGTTGTAGCCGATGTGTCCGACCGTCTCGCCGGCGCTGTTGCGAATCTCCTCAGTGTCGGCTTCGTGAGTCAGGTCGTAACTCTCAATCGACGCCAGGGCGGTGAAAACTGCGGTTGCGTTGTCTGTGTCGAACATCGTCACCGAAGCCGGTGAACCGAACTGGTATGCAAGTCCTTGTGAATTAGCCATTCGTGTGGGTGGTTAGATGGTTGCCGAACAAAAGAGGGTGAACGTCCTGGTGAACGTCCTGGACCGATTAGAGATTGAGGATGCACCAAAGTCCAGAGGGGCGGCGAATTGCGCAGTAAACGGGCCACTGGCGTCGTTTGCTGCGGCATCGAGGGCAGAGGCCCCGGTGTCGTCGAAGAGCGGCAGGATCAGGTTGTCGAGCACCTGGACGGTGGTCAGCACAGCAGCCTCGTCGGTGTCGTCGGCCGAGAGTTGAAGCTCGACAGCGATCTCGACTTCGCAGGTGAGGTCGGTGCGCTGCATTGGCCTGGCCGAGTTGGTCGAGACTACAAGGCGCGGGAAGTTGGGCATGACGTCCTGGTCGTCTGGGTCGTCGTAGAGGCCGCGGCTGTAGGACGTCAGGCAGGTGGGTGTGCCGGCGCCGGAGGCCGACCAGTTGGCTGCTGCCAGATAGTCAGCGACTGCAAGCTCTGCTCTTAGGGCGACGGCGTTCATTTGATTGAGATTCCGTTGTCTTCAAGAACCTTGCCGTTGGCCAGGAGGGCCTCGGTCATGTGGTTGATCATCTCCGTCGTCTCGTCGTCCATGGCCTTCTGCATGGCCGTGTTGTAAATTTCAGATACCCGGTTGTATTGATTATCTGCAACACCTGTACGCATCGAAACGAAAGCGGTGGGATTGAATCCAGGAACTGCCTGGAATCCATGTGCAACGGTTCCTTTGTGAATGGCCACGTTTTCCTCCTGTAAACCGTACTGGTTGGCCATGGCCACAAGAGCGGCGTTTGGTTTCTTTTTGGCCCTGTATCCGGGAGGTTTTACCAACGGCACCCACTTGGGGGCAGAATATTGGCTGAATCCGCGGTTGTAGATGCGGATTGATTTGACCACAGCACTGCGAAGATATCCGACCGATCCAATGGCTTTCCGCATGAACGATGACGCCGCTTTCTTCATCGTCTTTCCGTATAATCCTCCAGAAAAATTCTTGGTTGGATCCTTGGCTGCCCTTGCTTGGACAATCAAATGAAGCCTTTTCAGGATTCTTGAGGTTCCAACACGTTTGCCGGTCTTCTTGCTCTTTCGATTGATGTCACCAACTGGCGTCCCTAGGTAGTCGGAGATCCTTCGGCGCTCCTGGCCTGGGCTCTTGGGCGGCACCAGGACGAACAGCCGGACCATCAGGTAGAAGAACCGGCTGTTGATGGCCTTGTGCAAATCGCGCGATGTCGTCAGCAGATACTGCTTCATGGCAAGGTCGAACTTGCCGCTGTCGACCGTCATGTTGACTCCGAATTTCACTTGGTCTTCGCTCCCAATTCGAGGTTGTAGTAGGCACCTGAGGCATCCACACGGCAGGACAGGATGCGGAGGGTGCGTCCCTGGTAGACCAGCGTCCTACCGACCACCGGCCTCGGCTTGCAGAAGGTTAGGGCGATGCGGTCGCTGTTCTCTTGGAGGATGAACAGGCCGTCTTCCTTGAGCAGCCTGGAGAATGTGGTCCCCTGGTCGAGCGTGTAGAGTGTCGAGTCCATTGAGACCAGGGTGCTGTCGCAGGTCTTCCAGTCGCTGAACATGACCAGGATCCTCGATGTCACGTTGTCCTGGAACCCACCGGAGATGGGCACGTTGGCATCGTTGACGGCAGCCGGGATGCACCGGATCGATGTCCCCTCCCAGATGAACATGGGCGCCCCCAGCATCTGCTGGAGTACCGCCATGCCCTGCTGGAGACTGGATCCGATGGTCGTCATCAGGTGGTGAAGTAGGTGCCGGAGACTATCAGGCGGCTGGTGGCTTGGAGATGGGCGGCCAGGCTAGTGGCGGTTCCTGTCTCGAAATGCGACAGCTCCAGATAACTGGTGCCGGCAATTATTCGGGCAATGATTGAGGTCTTAGCCTGGTTGGTGCCGTTGGTCAGCCATACCGCGGCGGCGGCCTCGTAGGTCACGGCGTCGGGCAGCGATAGCCGGAGGTTGCCCGTAGCGGATCCTGTCACCGAGTTGACGGTGATGTCCGCGGTGAAGGTGGTCACGAATCCGATGGACGTGTGACGGGCCGTGTTGGTGGTGATGGCGTAGGTGCGGCCACCGCCCGAGTCGATGAGGGTCGGCACCCAGGTCGTAGGTGTGACCAACGGCAGGGCGGCATACAGCTCGTCGAAGTTGTCGTTTATCTTCTCGCCGGCGCCGCGGAGGGTGTCCCCGGTGTTGTCGTTGGCGATGGTGCCGATGTTGATCGTTTGCTGGGCCATAGTTTTATTTCTTGGGTAGGACGTACCAGCCGGCCGGGAGCGTTACCCGGGATGGCCCGACCAGCTTCTTGTCGGCATCGAAAGCATAGACGCTGGCCTTTACCGGCTGCGCCAGCATCACCGGATCACCGCTTGGAACCAGGACCACCCGGGTCACCTGGCAGCCCAGGCAGGTCAACAATGCGGCCAGCCAGATCGCTCTTGAGGGCTTCGGGAGCTTTACCATGTTGCACATCGGTTGGTGGTGTTGCTCGTAGGAAGTCGAGGATTGCCCGAAGGATCTGGTAGATCCAATTCACGGCTTCGGCTCGGTAACTTCCTTGGCATCCTTGGCCCAGATCAGGCCGATACCAGCAGTGACCGCGGCGATAGTGGTAGTCAGGTCGAGGTTGGTTGTCGGGTCACCGTCGAACAGGGCCTTGAGAGCCCCACCAACAGCGACCAGAATGGCACCTACACCAGCGAGAGTTGTTTTCGTGTTTTTCATTTAGAGCGGAATAATCGAAACGCTGCGTAACAGGCGCAAAGTAAGCCGATCACTGCCGTGATAAGCCTTACCCAGTCAGTGAGGGCTGGAATAAACGAAACAGCGGTGGCACCTGCCGCTGCTGCTAGGCTTAGTCCAGGGCTGGTGCTGCTGTTCGTTGGTTCCATTACTCGGATTTAGGCTGTGCGGCTGCGACTATGAGGTCAACAAGCGGAAGGGCTGCACGGGCGTTAGCAACGCCACCAGCCTTAACCGCAATGTCGATGAGTTGGAGGAGGCTGTTGGCCTGCTCCTGGGTGAGTTCGATCTTGATCATGCGGCGGCAGTATCGGCAACCACCACAGGCTCGGCAACCTTAACCGGAGGCGGCACCGGCACCCACGGCAACGGCAGCGTCACCACGGGCGGGTCGATCTGATTCTGAATCTGCAATGTCACATTCGCCTCGATAGCCGCTTGATCGACTCCATTGGCGTAGCACCAGTCTAGGACTTGCTGCTCGGTCAGTTGGTCGTAAGGCGTAAACTCACCAGACGGCGGTTGGAACGAGCAGGAGCCGTAGCAGGTGCCGCTGTATTGATCCTGAGTGCCGTTGCAACGCCAATCGGCGGTGATGACGACATCGGGATTGCTGCCTTCGGTCGGCTTAACGAGAAGGCGTTCGATGAGCCAGAGGATGGTCATAAATTAGCGGGCTTCGAGGGTTTGGACGCGAGCGGTTAGTTCCTGAATGGCTTTCAGCAGCATCGGAATCAGGACGCTAGTCTTGATCGACTTGTTGTCGTCGGTGTCTGTGGTAATCAAAGAAGGAAACACCTGTTCGACCTCCTGAGCAATGAAGCCGATCTTGGTGGCGACATCAGACTCCTCAGACTTCAGCGAGTATTTGACAACGCGCAGCTTGAGCAAGTCGGCCAGATAGTTGCGAGCATCGGAGATGTTCTCCTTCAGACGCAGATCGGAGATGGTTCCGTAAACGCCGTTGGCATTTTCCACATTGCCATTTCCTCGAATGAAGATGTTGTTGGTAGTGACGGAAGACCCGTTTCCACTTTGACCGATGAAATGATTCCAGCCAGTACCAGCAGCAACGATGCTTGCAGAATTAATAACAGGCTGGGTTGTCAGCGTGTCATAGCGGAAATAGGCGCGAGCGGTGTTTGGATTGCTTGTAAGACCCACCAGAAAATTCCCACTCGCATCGAGGGTCATTGCTTGGGTGAAGGTGATGGCAGAATCTACAGTGGGCGAAGTTGCAGCGATCAGGAAACGATGCTCACTGTTCGTTTGAATGTATTGCGAAGCGTATCCAGCGGCTACGCGTTTCCAACCTCCAGAGTTATATGCATTCTGAGAAAGGTATAAATCGGTACTAGGGTAAACAGAAAGGCTTCCTCCATTAAGCTGAACGCACTTGTATGGGCTATCCCAAGTATTCGGCGTAATTCCTAAGCCAACGTTGCCAGCAGAGTTTACACGCAAACGCTCAGTGCCTCCTGTAGTAACAGCAAACGTATCTGCCGCAGGATAGTAGATTCCGGTGTTGGTGTCTCCGGTCGTTGTAAGAGCGGGAAGCAGTGCTGTGCCAGCGGCAAACGTTGAAACACCCGTCACACCCAGCGTCGTCCCCACCGTAGCCGCGCCGGTGATGGTGGCGGAGCCAGCGGTAACGAGTCCAGTGACAGTCAGTGCTCCACTCGCGGTTGGAGAGGATGAGAGGATGTTGTTGATGCTGATGCGTTTGGTATTCCCCGAGGCTGGTGGAGTATCCGACACGTCCACAATCGGGATCATGTCATTTATTGCATCGGCTGCCGTTAGGTTTGTTAGTGCTGAGATTTTAGCGTCTGCCATATCAGTAAACTGTTAAGATTAGTTTTCCCAAGTCTTCTTGTGTTAAAAATGTGGAGCCATCTTCCAGCACTATGCTGTCGAATGTGCCATACGAAATGACAAGCTTGCTGGTTCCATCTTCTTGCAAGAGGAATGTGCCGTCCTCTTGTAGAACATCCCTCCGCATAATCGGAGGCTCAGGCATGATCCCATTAAAGGATCGCGTCCTGTTGATTGATGTTCCAATTGAGATCATTAGCTGCGAGCAAGGAAAGCCACAACGCTACCGGATGAGATCTGAAATCCGGTGATGTTACCCACCAGCGGCAGGCCAGCAGGGATCGTCTTGGATGTCCAAGTGCCGGAGATCTGGTAGCCGGTGATGGACGTAAACACCGTCGGCTCAACGGGAATCAAGCCAGACCAGTTGCCGGTCTGAGCGGCGGTGCTAGTGACCAGCGCGAACCCTTCGCGGCCCATTGAATACTCAGTCGAAATGTCTGCTTGGACGGCCATAAAATTGTGTTTCGGTTAAAGGGGAGGCTGTCAGCGTATCCAACAGCCTCCCCAGTTTTGGTTGTTTAACCTTTGCGGATCTTCGGTGCCAGACTGCCCTGTATCCACAGGATCAGTTTGCCTCCCTCGGGAATAGTCGCGGTGTTGAAGTTGGTGCGCTGGAGTGACGCATCGACTTCGGGGCCGGCGACAATCTTAGCCTTGTCGTTTCGGTCCACCGAGATGGTTGTGGCGATTCTCATGGGTAACCTTAAGCGGTGACCAGAACTTCGGCCTGGGTCGTGTCCGCGGCCGCGGCGCCGAACATGATGTCGTAGGACGCCATGTGAGAGCGCGTCGCGCGGCTGTACCAGACGGAGAGCAGACAGCTCAGGCCGTTGGCGGTGGTGACGGCGCGTTGCTCGAGGAACTCACCAGCGATCATGCCGACCGGCAGGCCGGAGGCGATGGCGATGGCATCAGGGCCGCAGACGAAGCCGGCGGTGTTGGCCTCGGCAGAGGTCCAGCGGTTATTCTCGGCGACCACGTCGAAGCCGAACCGGCCGTTCGCCAGCAGCTCCAGGCGGCTGTCAGGGAAGGTGTTGCTCGCGGAAGAGAACTGGAGGCGAGCGATGTGGCCACCGTCCAGGATGAGGTTCTTGCTGCGGTAGTTTTTGGCCAGAGCCAGGATCGCAGGCAGATCCGAGGTGTCGAAGTTGGCGGCGGTGCCGATAACAGTCGCGGAGCCGTAGTTGCCAGAGACCATAAGGGCGGTCAGCACGTCGCTGATGCCGTAGGCAAACAGGTCGGCAGAACCAGCAGCCAGGTCGGACAGCATAAAGCCCTGGTTGAGCTCCTGCTGGGTGACCGTGAAGTTCTTGCTGATCTGGTTCACGGTGACCGCGGTGGCGGCCAGAGTGCTGTCGTTGTTGGTTTCCCAGGACGTCGGGTTGGTCTGGGCAGCGGTGCCGGTGGTGTACTTCTTGACCTGAACCGAGGCGCGGGGGCGAAGGTTGTCCAGGCCGACGTTGCGGCTGAAAGCGGAGACCAGGGCCAAACGAGTGGCGGACACGGTGATCACTGCGTCGGCGAGATAATCGACAACCAGGCCCGAGGCGAACGTGTTGGCGTTCTGGGGGGCGTGGATAGCGCTCTGGCGCAACAGCTCGGAGTGGTTGGCCACCAAGAACTTGCGGCGGTCATTGCCGGCCTGAAAGCCCTTGTGCTTCTCGAGCAGTGCATTGCCGAGGTTCTCGATGCGAATCGGGGCGACGGGCTCCGGTGCAGGGGCGGCGGTGATGGTCTTGGCGCTAATGGCAGCGGCCACGGCCTTGGCGACGATGGCGTCGATGTCGAGGGCGGTCGGCGCACTAGGAGCGGCCGCCACCACGGTGTTGGAATCAGTCATGTTGTGTGGTGTCTGCTGTGATGTCGGCGCGGTTGTCGCGCCATCGGCGGCAGCGTTAGTGCTGCCGGTCGAAAGTTTGTTGTCTGTGGTTTCGCCCTCCTCGACTTCGAGTTGGGCGTAGAGTGCTTTGAACCAGTCACGGCCGGCGGCACCTCCCCAGAGGTTGGCAGCCACGTCGGCAGGGGTGTTGGCTTCGGCCTCGAGGAAGCGCTCGTTGCGTCCCCACCAGGCGTTGGCTGTGCGGATCTTGTCCTCGGTGGGCGCCTCACCGGCCACCAGGGCCTCGGCGTCCAGGACGGTCTGCTTCTCGAGGCCATCACCGGCCAGGCCTTCGGCATACTGCTCGAGGCCGCGGCGGAGGTTGCTTCGGACGGTCTCAGGGGCGGTCTTGGTGACGGCCCGAGGATGCCAGCAGGCGGCGATAGACATCTGCTCGTCGGTGTGGCGATTGGCCAGGCCATACTGGATGGCCTCGTCAGCGGTGAACCAGGTCTCTGATTTCATTGCAGCCCGAATGGACTCGATGCTGCGACCTGTTTTCTTGCGGTAGATTCCTGCCAGCACCTCGGCGTGTTGATCGAGGGCGTCGGCCATCTTCCTCATGTCCTCCGAGCTGCCGGCCACCATGCCGGAAGGATCGTGAATCATTATCAGAGCGGCGTCGGCGATCTCTACGGTGTCACCTGCCAGGGCGATGATCGAAGCAATCGAGGCAGCGATGCCGACCACCCGAGTGGTCACCGGCGCCTGCCGGCCTCTGAGCATATTGTAGATGGCCAGGCCGTCCCAGACGTTGCCACCTGGGCTGTTGATCTCGACGACCAGGGGGCCGGGGCCGACCTCCTGCATGGCCTGGCTGAATGCCTTGGCCGATACACCGGAGCCACCGAACCAGTCTTCACCGATCTGGTCGAATATCTGGAGCACCGCCGGCTCATGGACCGAGGCTCGGGGGCTGTAGGAAAGCCAGTTGGTAACTTTAGTCATTCGGTTTTCTTGGCTCTGGTTTTCCGCTTCTTGGGCTCGAGCACTGCGACCACCTCTTCAATGGGCTCGGCCGGGATCGGCTCGGGCATTTCTTCGGAAGGGGGCTGCTCGAGAGCGGCCGCGGCCGGCTCCGGTGCTATCGGCTGCTTTTGAGCGGTCGAGATCTGTGAGACATCGAGGCCGTACTTAACAGCCAGGTCTTGGATATACCGGGCCTGTTGGGCCTTGGCCTCCAGGGCGGATCGCCAGTCGATGCCTCGGGCGCCGTAGATCTCATCGTAGGTCGTAATGCCGGCACCAAGCTCGTTAAGTTGGGCGGCAGAGTTGCGACCGACGTCGACGTTAGGGGCTCGGGGCGCCTGGATGGCCACCTCGTACCAGTCATCGGGGCTGTCGCGGAGAGTGGGATCGGTGCGGATGGCGTACTCCATGACGTATTCCCAGATACGTCGGGCGGCCGAGGCCATCACCTGGTGCCGGCTGCGGAACCACACTGACGACATATCGAGTGAGCCCCGGTAGACGGTGCCCTGCATCGACTCTGGGAATACCAGGACGTAAGGAATACCGACGCCGGCACAGACCTTCTCGGTCAGGCTCCGCCAGTACTCGCGCATATTGACGTTGGGGCGGTCAGCGGAAAACTGCTCGAACTCGTCGCCGGTCTTCATGACCTTGACCGAGGCGCCGAAGATGTTCTCGTAGTAGTTCTGCGCGGTCCCCTGGGAACCAGCAACACCGGATCGCAGGCTGGTTGCCTGGACCTCACCGGAGCTTGTCTTAATCACCTGGGCCACGCTGGAGGCGAGCTTGCAGGACTCCATCTCGAGCTTTTGCAAGTCGTCCAAGTCGTGCAGGTCGTTGATGACGCACGCAACAAAAGGCAGGCCGCGGAGCTGGCCGGCACGTTGGGCCTCGTAGATGTGGACCACCGAGTCGGAAGAAATGGATCGGATGTCGGTAAGCTGTCCCTGCTGCTGCTCCTGGCCGCAGAAAAAGGAGATGGCCCGACCCGTCTTGGGGTCGAATCGCACACCATCGAACACATCAGGAAGACCCTCCTGGCCATTGGGCGTGGAGACTTGCTGCGGCTCGATTAGCTGCAGGCGGGGCCGGCCGGTCTCGCCCTTGGTCAGGAGGATAAAACTTTCGCCATCGTAAAACCAACCACGGGCGGCCAATGACATCAGGGTGCCGAAAGACTGCCGGGATCCGATGTCAGGGTAGCGGCTCCAGGTGTCCCACCACTTTTTGGCTCGGAGATTCCACTCGGGATTCGAGCTGGCAGGCTGGACTGAGAAGTTCGATCCGACGGTGTAATTCTCGAACAGGTCGCCCAGGCGATTCATCACCGCGTTGTTCTGCTCGAAGAATCGGGACTTTCGGACGATCTGCTGCCGGGTCGAGGCAGTCACATCGAACCGAACCGAGGTGTAGCTGGTGTCCAGGAAGGACCGGCGGATCGAGTTAGACGCGCCTTCGTAGCGGTCGACAGGCGCCGACCGGAACTTGTTCAGGATTGTGTCGAGGAATCCCATTAGGTCATGCCGGTGCGGATGGTTCCCTCACGGCGGAAGTTGGAGAAGTCGCCGCCGAAACTGGTGGCTGCAACCAGAACCACGGCCACCATCTTGGTGTAGATCTGGGCGTCGGTGGGCGTAAGGTTGCCGTCCTGCTCAAGGTAATACACGGCCAGATCGTAGTCATCGACCAGGCTTTCCCACATCTCGACCATCTCGGATGGTGTGGGGGCACCTTTGCCAGGCTCGGCAAACTCTACCGAGACATCGGAGGATGAGGTCGACCGGACAACCTGGCCGGACTCGATCACTGTGGCCGCGGCGATAGACTTAGCAGCCAGGGCAGCCAGGAGCGTCACACCGCCCAGTGTCGCATAGACACTGCGGAGATAGGCCCTCTTGATGGCTACGGTAAACGTGAACACCTCGGGCGGATCTTCACCGATCCCAGGGTGACTTCAATAGGTTAGCTGGCTATTGACTCGCTTGACGTAACCAGATCATTCCAAAGCATCACCATGGCGAGCTGCATGATTTCGCAGTCGTGCAGATGGTCGGGCCACTTTTGGTTCCTCTTAACCCAGACGTGCTTGATGCGGCCAGCGCGATTGGCTTGGGGTCGTAGGACGTGAGAGTCCAGGTGACGCCAGTAGAGGTCGGGCTCGGCGATGTAGGCACCTTCGGCCTGGACGCTGGGCGGATCCTGATGGACGCCCCATTCCCGGTCGATGTCGCCCTTCCTTAGCCTGGAGAGCATATCTCGGAGGTGCTCGGTGTCGAACACCAGGAGGGGCTGCACCACGTCGGTCCGCATCGAGGAGGATGTCGACAGCCCGAAAGGGTGCACCGCCCCGGTAGATGCTGTGAACCGGGCGCCGGTCTCCCGGCCTTTGAGCGGCATCCAGCCAATCACCATGGGCTTGCGGAGGCCGCCCTCGGGAGGGTAGCGGAGGCCACAAGGGAAGTTGATCGGGTTGGAGGTCACCGAGGAATAGGAGGCACAGGCGTCGTAAACCGTCTGGGTGTTAAAGCCTGAGTCGATGCCGACATCCATGTCATGGACCTCGAGGGCCACCTGCACCCGGCGGAGGGCTGCGAAGTCATCGGCATGGCCGGCAGCAATCAGGGTAGAGTTGCCGTCTTTCCACTCGCGACACACCCACCACAAGAACGGCGCCACGGCCTGGACGTCGGCGGTCAGATAGCGGCGGCCGCCATCGACGGTCACGGTGGCCGCGGTCTCGGTGCGCTCCTGCTGCACGTCCTGCTGCTCCCAGGGCTCGGCCAGGTTGCCGTTAATGAAGCCTTGGAGGCCGGCCATCGATGCCTTGGCCTCGAGGAATGAGACCGCCAAATATCCCCAGGTGCACTTGCGGTCGGGGCTGTAGAGGCTGCTCAGGTGGTAGGACCGCACACCAGGCATGGCGTTGGGATTCTCTGGGCGCCATTGGCCGTGTCGTAGGGCTGCCACCTTGTGAGAGTCGGTAATTTTGCCCTGGCAGAGCTGGCAGACGTAATGGGCCGAGGCTCGGATCTTGCCCAGGTCGTGCTTGCCGTCCTCGGCCTTGGCGTCGTCCCAGGTCACCTGGCGCCATTCGAGTTTAATGTACTCCCGGCAGTGGGGGCACGGCAGGTAGTAGCGGCGCTGGTCACCGCGGAGGAAGCGCTGCCAGATCCGGCCTTCGACCACCGTCGGTGTGCTGGTCATAAAGGCTTTGGAGCTTGAGAAGCTCTTGAGTCTCTGCTCGGCCAGGTCGAGGGCGTCGGCCTCCCGGGCGGTTGCCTCAGCAAATTTGTCGACCTCGTCGGCGATGAGCACCCGAACCGGGCGGCTGGCCAGGTTGGCCGGGCTGTTGGATCCTACGAAAGTCAGGGTCGACCTGGTGAAGTTCTGCTCGAGGTTGGTGATCTTGTCGGCCTCGGCCGGGTAGCACTCAAGCATGGCTGGGCTGTCCTCGAGCATGGGTAGCCAGCGGGACTTCGAGAATGACCTGGCCAAGGACTCGGTAGGCATCAGCCACAAGGCCGGGCTCGGCTCGTTGGCGATTAGCCAGGCCAGGCCGGCCATGAGGGTGGTCGTCTTCGAGGTCTGCGATCCCCAGCACAGGGTCACCTCGTAGACCGTCGGGTCTTTCCAACATTCCATGGGCTCCCTGGTGTAAGGCCGTACCGAGGTGCTGAATGGCCCGGGGTGCTCGGTTTGCCGTTGGGTCAGCCGGAGTGATGCCTCGGCCCAGTCGACCACGGTCTGCATGGGTGTCGGCCGGTAGAGGTTTCGGCGATAGTCCAGCAGGGAGCGCTGGAGGTCGGTCAGGTTTTCCATGGGTGCTCTTGATAGATTCACAGGGCGCATCCTCCTTCACACTCGAAATTAAATGCCGACTGGCCGCGCTCGTTGTCGGTTAGGTGAACCTCCTTGAGAGGGTGGCAAGACTTGTGAAGATAGAGTTTGTCGTCGCAGTTGCGATTCATGACAACACCGTCAACTCGGAGCGCGTCGTCAATTTGCACTGCCCGATTCCAACCATCTGAGTCGGTGTCTCGCAGTAAGAGCCATTCGTTGTCAGACTTGTAAGGGCAGAATACGCAAGCGGATCTTGGAACCGTGTGGGGTATTCCGAAAGTCTCAAGCCACTTCACGCAGTCGGCTCTGGTCATCATCTTGTCGCATAATGGAAACACCGGCTCTGACCAATGAGGGCTGTTTGACTTGATGCGTGTGGCTCTTCCGGCTTCGTCGAGGCTGATTCCAAAGATCTGATTTATGATGGTTTTTATGCGTTGTCCACACTGAAGCCCTAGCAGTTCTTTACGAATGAATCGCTCAATTGGTTTGATCTTGTAGTCACTGGTGCATTGTCTCCGCATCATTCCAATCCGGCTTCCTTCGTTCTGGGCCGTAAATGCTGGTATGGTTACGAACTTTTCACCGTTCGCGTTAATTCCTTGCATGATGTCTTCTCCAAGAAATCCAGCCGAGACAACGTGGATGGTTGGCCCACCTAGACTCTTCAGCCATTCCATGTGGGCATACACAGACTTCGGCTCCTCACCAAGATCAGCGAAGATGGCGCATTGGATCGGGTCGATTTCACCGCGCATTGCCATCAGGTAAAGCGTCGTCGATTGAACTCCACCGCCAAGGTTGAGGATTCTCATGTCAGGATTTCCATGGGTCGGTGTTGTGTAGTGTCTTGAGCGCTACCTCCTGGACCCACCGGGTCAGCTCGCGCTCGGCGTGCTCGGGGTCATGCGGTGCAATACGGCCGGAGAGTTGTTTCGGCATTGCCTTGATCAGTGAGGCCACGGCGCCGTCGTGCTCCTGCATCACCCGTCGCACCCAGTCGCCGGAGACCAGGCGGCGCTCCTTCTCGGCCTGGGTGATCACCTCGTCCCTGGCGCTCGTGAGGTTCTTGGCTGCCGCGGCATGGATGGCCACCAGCCGGCCGGCGTCGGCTCGACCACCGCGGAGGGCATCGACCGCCAGGTCATAGGCCGCACGCTCGATCTGGCGCTGCCTTTCGTAAGCTCCTTCTGGCGAGTCGGTGGCGGCTGTTGCGGTGTTGAGAGGGCTCTCTGCTTCAATAGGCCTGTAGGGGCCTTCCTGTTCGATTGCGGTGGTTGTTGTGGTGGGCGTTGCAATCGGGAGGCGCTTGGTGCGTGCCTTAATGTTTTTGGCTCGCCAGGCGTCGGCTGCCTCTGGGCTGTCCAAGGGCATTCCTCTGGAGACCAGGTCGGTGACGTAGCCCGAGGTTAGACCGGAGTGCCGGCGGTAGTCTTTCTGGTTCATGGCTGCAAGGCGTCCTTGATCTCCTGGGGCATCATCGAGTCGGGCAGGTTGCCTGCAAACTGGAGGGCTCGGAAGACGCCGTCCCTTCGGCTGTCGTAGTTGCTGGGCACCAGGGAACCGACAATTTGCTCCGGTGTGGTGCCGCTTTTCATCAGCCGGATGAACCAGGCAGTGTTGGCCAGGCCGAACTGGTCGACGAGAAATTGAATTTGATTTGGCATCTTGGTAAATGTATTGACGACTTGATCGCTCGAGATGATAGGGGTCTCGCGTTCACCTGTTATTGGAGATATGGCAAAAGATTCCTTA
>Ga0209443_1000995_pt1 | contig 18403 bp, 20 predicted proteins | sample LauGreBMM110DCMD_2_FD_187571 | JGI IMG/M metagenome (GOLD analysis project Ga0209443, IMG submission 187571) | Freshwater lake microbial communities from Lake Michigan, USA - Su13.BD.MM110.DCMD (SPAdes) (version 2) | ecosystem: Environmental > Aquatic > Freshwater > Lake | place: Lake Michigan... | reverse complement strand
TCTTCCTCTTCCTCTTCCTCTTCAAAAGAACCAAATTCTTCTTCTCCGTTAGTGCTTTCTTCTTCCTCTTCCTCTTCAAAAGAACCAAATTCTTCTTCTGGTAATTCTTCATATTTAACTCCATTCCATTCAACATTTTTAGAGTTAAACAATTTATTCATATTAATAACTTCAGGTTTATTTTCTGATTCAAATCTAGTAAATAATGTTTTTAGGTGAACATCATCTCTAAAACGAGCACTATATTCTTGTTGAATATTATTACGCCCAATTCGTCCTAATGCTTGAATAATTTTCTCTTGTGTAAGTTCAAGATCTTTACTTAAATAACCATGACAAAACTGATAATTTGTTCCATAAATGTAATCACTATCAGCAATAATTAAATATAATTTTTGTTGGTCAGCTAATTTTTTCATAATTTCTGTATAATCACTACTTTTATGTTGAGTAAATACCCCTATTCCAAGTAGTAACAAAATCTTCCAACTATCATCAACATCTGTAAGCAACATAATAGAAATAATAATACTATCATCAATATTACTTGTAAATGCTGCAGAAGTATTAAGTCCTTTTGCCCATTTGTCTAAATGAGAAAGTTTATTTGGAATAAACATATCATCAAGGGTAGCATTTTTAACCATAGTCTTAAGCGTTTCTATATCATCTCTCATTTTAGAAATTTTTCTATCACCGGTTTTATCAAGCATTTTACCAGCAATTTTAGATTTTCCTTTTTTGTCTTTTTTACTTGCAAGTTTATTTGCTTCTTTTGACGTGTCATTAGAACTACCCGATAGTTTAGAAGCCAACCTAGTTTCTTCAAATTCAAGTTCCCTCTCAAATTGAACAATTCTTTCATTAATTTTATTATTGTATTCAATTTTATCAGTAATATCTTTCATAACAACAGCAGGAATATTAGCTTGTTGAATGCAAAATTTGGAAACTTTTTGTAAATCGTTTGCAAGGAAAATAGTTGGTCCATCTGTTAATGTGTAAGCATCCTTTGTAGTAACATATATTCCACAACTTCCATTATTTATAAGAGAATTTGGTTCTACAGGTTTTATATTATTTATTTTAACACGCTTTGTTCTTACAAGTATAAAATTATTATATATTTGGTTCCAAAATGACGGATTAATATTTTTTAATATTTTAAGATAATATAATTTAATACTTTTCATATCAATATCATAAACAGAAGCAAAATTTCTGTCAAATTTAGATGAAGTTTTATTATAATTATTAGTTTCAATATAGTAAATAAATTCAGAGGCTTCTTTCAAATCAAAATATCTTAATAAAGTAAGATTATCTTCACAATGTGCAACTACTTCTAAAATATCATTATAATTGTCATGTAAATAGTGTGGCATTACTACATAACCATTATTATTTATAAGCGGAATTGTTTTACGACAATCGTTACTAACAATATTAATAATATCTGCATCTGGAAATTTATATTTAAAATCGGAAATTGTTTGTGTTAATTCATGTATTTTGGGTAAAGTTGCCGAAGATAACACAAAATTAGGAATAATATTTTGTTTCCAATTCTTTTTAATAATTTTATGTAAATCATGATTTTGATAATCCATTGTAATTGTTGGTTCATCCCAATAAGTAACAATATCGTTAATATTATTAAATGATGCCATATAAAACATAGCAGGTAGATACGACCTAATGTCGCAAATAATAATTTCAACTTTATCACCAATAGTATTATCTACTTTTCTAATTCTTCCACTTCGTTTATCTTTAGTGTATTCCTTTGCTGCGAAATAATGTAAGCGTACATCTTCAGCAGCAGAACAACCAAACGCAAATGCTATGCGTTTATGAATAGAAATTGCCGCTCTAGCAAGCGCTAGTCCTACATGTCTTGCAGCACAAACAAAGATAACTTTATTTTTTTCTGATAATCCAAGAGGAGTTAATGTTTTTCCAGTTCCAGTAGGAGCAATATATAAAATTAATTTAGGGGTAGGATTTTTAATAGCATTATAAATTTCTTTTTGATGTTCATATAATGTTAAATCGTTATACTTTAAAATATTTGGATTTTTCTCAATATATTCCAAAGAATTTTGAACAATATACAATAAATCAACTTCAGTCTCGTAATTTTTAATAAATGTTTGTATAATTTCTTTTAAATATTTATTTACATTTTCAACATTATTTTGAATAAGCTTAGTAATTGTATAATAAAAGTAAATCCATGTTTTTTTATTGGAATATTTATGTTCAACCATTTGTTCCAAGTGATTATATAATACGAATTCATACATATTTGTATCATCATTTAAAGAATTTAACCGCGATAATCGTATTTGGTCGCTACTTTTAAGTCTTACAATTGATGCTATATTAATATAATAAATGTTATTTTCGGATTCATTATTTACATTTTTACTTTTTTTTGAACCGGGTTCGCTGCCAAACCGAATAAATAAAATGTTATACTTTTCAACCATTAATTTAATTTTATCGGCGAAGAATTTTACATAAAGAAATTCTTCAATTTGAGCATTATATTCTATCTTTAAATGTGTAAAGATAGAATTTGTTTTATTAACTTTGAGATGGACGTTTAAAAATCCATTGGTAATTAATCGCAAAATATCTAATTCAGATTTAGAAACAGATATTTCAATACCATCCCATTCAGATTTAGATAGCTTTATTTGTTTAAGATCCATTTTAAATGTTCTGTATATATAGAATTATGTACAGAACCCTTTAAGTTGTTTTAATAATTCAATTTTATTTTAAAATTGAAATGAAAAAAGAGCATACAAATATACATACAAATATACATACAAATATACAATAATGTTTACTAACTATAAAATTGTATCAATTGAAGGAAATATTGGTTCTGGCAAATCAACTTTATTAGAAAATTTAAGAAAACAATATGCTAATCATACACATATTATATTTCTACAAGAACCCATTGATGAGTGGGAAAAAATTACAGATAATGAAGGAAACACTATGTTAAAAAAATTTTATGCTAATCAAGAAAAATATTCATTTGCATTTCAAATAATGGCATACATTTCAAGATTAACCATTTTAAGACAAACAATAAAAAATATAATTCACGATACGATAAATCAATATATTATTATTACTGAAAGAAGTTTATATACAGACAAGCATGTTTTTGCAAAAATGTTATATGACCAAGGTAAAATAGAAGATGTATGTTATCAAATTTATTTAAATTTATTTGAAGAATTTGTAAATGATTTTCCTATTAATTATATTGTGTATGTAAATACTAATTCTGAAAAATGTTACGAAAGAATTCATAAAAGAGCAAGAGACGGAGAAGAAGTTATTCCATTAACATATTTAACAGATTGTCATAATTATCATGAAACATTTTTAGATGAACATACTGGAATTAAATCAATTAAATTAATATTAAATGGTAATGTAGATATTTATGAAAATGATAAAATACTAGAAGAATGGGTATCACAAATTCATACATTTATTCATAATTAAATGTATAAATTAAATATTTAAATATATTTTTTATTTGTAACTATTAAATGGATACAAATAAACCTACTAATTTAGTCGTACAATGCCCGAATTGTAAATATCCTATTTTAATTGAACAACTTAATTGTCGCATTTTTCGGCATGGAGTATTTAAAATAAATGGAACCCAAATTAATCCTCACGCATCAAAAGAATTATGTGATTTTTATGTTAAAAATGATTTGATACTTGGATGTAGTAAACCATTTCAAATAATATCAAATGAACACTCTAAAAATAACGATGACGCATTTATTGCTGTTATTTGTGATTATATTTAAATTTAGTATTCTAATAAACCAATATTTAATGACTGATTTGACTTATATTTTAATAAATCTAATTCCTTTTTTGTTGTTGGAAATAAATCCTTTCCATAAATATCTTGTAACAATAACCATTCAAACATGCCTCCAAAATAAATACAAATATTATAAAATCCTAATGATAACAATTGTTGATATTTTTTGTTAACATTTTCATCATTACAATTTTTTCCATAAATAATAATACGAATACTTTTATTTTCTTTCATAAATTTATTTATAATTATTTCTTCATTATTTGCTAGTGTAGTATTTACAATAAGACATTGTTGTTCACCTGGCAATAATGTATTAATTATTAAATATATTTCAGGATTTTTTATTATTGTTTGCATATCTTCATAATTTATTTTTTTTATTGATTGTGTATTTCCCATATTTTATTTATATGACTAATTTTTAAATAATAGAATAAACAAAATGTATAATACTTTCATATTTTACATTTTGTTTATTTGTAAATAATTTTATATATTATTTACTACACCTTTTTATATAAATATTGTTGTGAATAATTTGATTGATTTTTATTTTTCTTTCTTGGTTCAACTTCTCTAGATTTACATGAATTAAAATCATAGTTATAAATAATATTACCTTTACCATCTATAAATTGTATAATACCTTTTTTGTTAGAAGAAAATCCTATTTCTATCATTTTTTGAATTAATTCTTCAAATTGATATTCACTAATTTCTTTGTTACACAAAAACTCTAATGATTTTAATGTAAATATTTTATTATTTTTTTTAGTCTTTTTATGTATATGTAAAATAATTACTGAAACTATATAATCAATATTATTTGGTTGTATTTTATCATGAATTTCTTTGTAACTTTTTTTATTAATTGGAGTTTTATTATATGCTAATTCATTAGCATTTGTGCACATTATTCTTATTTTATACATAATATAATGTATACACATTATATTATTCTATATCAAAACATTATATTATTTAAAAATAAACGACAGACCTAATACAAATATTATTTCCTTTTTTTTAAGAACAAACTAACAAATAATAAACTAACAAATATTATTTCCTTTTTTTTAAGAACAAACTAACAAATAATAAACTAACAAATAATAAAACTAACAAATAATAAAACTAACAAATAATAAACTAATAAATAATAAACTAACAAATAATAAACTAACAAATAGAAATGACTTTTTTAATACCTTTTCACATTTGAAACACCGTTTACACTAAACCTAAAAAATTACGTCCAATCTTACTTGTAGCAAACATACCACATCCCGAAGCAATTTGTAAATAAAATATATTAGTTTTTTTGGCGCAACATACTAAATATACTGATAAAATAATAAAAAATAAAGAAAAAAACCAGAATAGTTGAGTAAATCTATCCATTATATATAATTATATAAAATAAAATTTAAATTAATAATTATATAAATCGGTATTCACAATATAATTTATCAGTTGTTATTGCGAATATGGTTTTAGATAACTGGTAAAATATAATATAATATTTTATAAGTTTTTAAAAATTATTTATTTAATGAAATTGAACAATAATTTCAACCTTTTCTTTTTTAATGCTTTTAGTTGCAGAAATGGATAATTCTTCTCTTTTCTTTCTTGTTTTAGAATTATCTGTAATAATTTCTTTACGTTTAGAAGTACTATTGCGATTATTCATGTCTGTTTCAATATCACTATAATTTTGTTCTATATAATCAATAACCTTATTTTCAAGCGTCCATTTAAAAAAATTTAATTGTCCAATAGTAGTTTCAATAGATGTTCCATTTTTATAAGGAATACTAATACGTTCCCATCGGCAAAAAGGATCAAATCTTTTTTTAGAATAAGCCTTTAATTTAAGTTTATAATCATCATAAACTTTAAACCGTCTAGTAACATTATCGTTTGCTCCTTCAATAACATAAAGAGTGTAAAATTTTTTAGCATAATTAGTAGCAAACCAATCAACAATCCGAAGCGAAATTTTAGTTTCACCGGTAATAATTTTTAAAATTTTATCTAAATTATTATTGGGATTATATATCCCATCCAAGTCATAAGTTTTATAAAAAATTATTAAATTTTTAAGCAATAAATCATTTTGTGTTGTATAATTAGAATTATTCATTAATAAGGCTTTAAATATTTATTTAAGTAGTTTTATTTTTAAATAAATTATTTTAAATAATATTAATTACAATAATTTATTATCTATATTAATAATATTATGTCTGTTTCTTTAATGGATAAATATTTTGGACCTTTGCCAAGAGAATATTGTATTTATTTTTATGCATTATCAATAGCATGTGGTATAATATTTGCATCAAGTATTTTGTCAATAACCTATTTTATGGTAAATCATTTTAAAAAAGTTGATATGATGTTTATAGTCAATTCTTCTTTAATTTTATTAAATACCTTTTTAGCCTACTTAGCAAATCGTTTACTTCATACAATGTGTGTGAAAAGTATTTAAATAATTAATTCATTTGTAAATGATATATTTCTACCATTATTAAATCATTATTTTCTTTTTTCAAAAAATACTAAACCAAACTTTAAAATTTATTTACAACTTTTATATTAGTTCTTTTTAATACATATCTATTTTATACTCTATTATTCAAATTTAATAAAAAGAAAACAGATAAAAAATAATATTAATTCTATTTTTTTAGGTATTTGATTCTTCTTTAGGAGTTTCTTTTGATTTTTCAAATGTTGTATTTATAGGTTTTAAAAACATATCGCGAGTAACAATATCATTTACATAACTGGTTTGTAAAAAAGGATTAAATCCTCGTTGGGCAATCATTTCTCTATCGGCCATTTTTGTATCTAAATCTTCGCGTTTTGTTCCACTAGCATTTTGATTTCTAGAAAACATTGAGTTTGTCATATTTATTGAGTCCGAATCTTGATTAAAAAAAGTTTCATCGGCTAAAGATTGGGTTATAGCATTTGTGGGTGAATCATATGTTTGCTCTTCAACTTTTTTTTCTAATTTAGCACTTTTATAATAAGTTTCACCAGTACTCCATTTCCACGTATTGTACATTATTATAATTATTGTTAAAATAATGTATTATTAAACTTAAATGAGAATATTTATCTTACAATATCTTACAATATCTTACAATATCTTACAATATCTTACAATATCTTACAATATCTTACAATATCTTACAATATCTTACAATATCTTACAATATCTTACAAATATATAGTTTACAAAAGAAGTTTATTTAAAGATTTAAAATAGGACAAAAATTAACATTTTTTTATAGCCAATTGATATCCTTGATGAATTAACTTATATTGACCATCATATTTTGTTAAAAATGCATTCATTGTATTTTTTATTTCTCTGGCACCGTAATCATCCATCCACATTATACCATTTTTTTCTAAAATATTGAAAGAGTTTTCCATATCATTTTTTATAAAATCAAGTTCATGGCAACCATCAATGTATATAAAGTTATATCTTTGATTATTATTTTCAAAAAAAGGTCTGATATAATCTTATGTATTGTTATTCTATCTGAATTTTTACAATTTGAAATATTAAAATCAAAATTACCTTCTTCGTTATTTTGTAAATAAATTTTATGGTCGTTATTATTAATAGTTAAAAATGGGTCTACACAAGTTAAACTTGAATTTGGATTATCAATAAAGTTATCAGCAAAAAACACACTAGATAAGCATTCAAAACAACCAATTTCTAATATCTTATTTTCAGTTGATTTATCCAAAAACTGAAATAACATATTTTGTATTTCACTACCTAGAAACCATTTTTTTAATTATTTTTTTTAATAATGTCCTTCTTTAATAATAATCATATTTTTAGTAAACATAAAAGCATCTTTGTTAGTTCTTCTTCTTTTTAAATTACATTCTAAACATGCTATAACTAAATTTCCTTTATTATGTCCAATATCATTATTAATTCTATCAAGAGACCATTGTTTTAATTCTCTAACTCGTTCATAAAGAATATAAACTTCATTAGAACAATAACAACATTTCATACTTGAGGTTTTTAACAGATCAATTGTCTCTTCAAAACTAACAAACTCTTTTTTATTTAAAAATTTCTTTAATATATCCTGTTGTTTATAACAATATAATTTTGTTTTTATATGAGATAACATTTTTGAAATATATTTGTTATTATTTTCATTATTAATAAAATTCTCAACCATTAATTTATTAATTTGTGTTTGATGAGATAATTCGTCTTCGTTTAACCCCCAAGTTTTTGTTTCTACTCTCATTTTTTTTTCCTTTTCATAATTTATTTTTTTTGTAAATTTATTCTTTTGCGGTTCTTCTAATATTATTTTTTTAATATTAGAATTATTATCATTATCATTATTATCATTATCATTATTATTATTATTATCATTATCATTATCATTATCATTATCATTATTATTATTATTATTATTTGTCATTGCTATATATTATAATGACAAATAATAAAATCAATATAAACATATTTTAATTATACATAGTTTACATATTATTATATAAAACTAAGTTAAAACCTATTTTACAATATAATGTATAATGAACCAAAATATACAACCAACACATTGTAATGAGTTAAAAACACTTAAATGTAACTCAATATTTAGTGCAAGTTTACAAAATGACTTTCCGCGTTCTGAAAGTAAATCATCTAGTGATTTAGCAAATTTAGATAAATTTCTTGAAAACGAAAAAATTACAAACTCAAATGAACCTTGGAGCAAATTAGATAAAACTGCAAAAATTAGAAAATTAACATTATTTGCAGATAACTATAAAGGTCTGAATGATTTAACTAATGTAGAATATGATAAACTTCTTTCTTTTTTTAAAGAATGTTTAGATAAAAAAAGATTACAACGGGTTAAAGATGTTAATTATAATAAAGAAACTGGTGAAATAAAAAATATACCGGCGTTATTTTTTAATAAACCATTAATACATTTTACACTTAAAAATATAGATAAAAGAGTTTCTACTTTAAAAGGATTAGCTCCAAAAAAAAAACAAGGAACTGCCAAAAATCTGAAAAATATAGATGATTCTGACTCTGATAAAGATGAAATTAATAAAGATAAAATTAATAAAGATGATTAAATAATTATTATTATTTTATTTATTATATACAATTGTAAATAATAAATAATAAAAAATAGTATAAAAATAAAATTATATATTATACATATGTTTGAACTAATTGATATTACTGATACAATTATACCTGAAACAGAAGTACAATACTTTAATGAGGATGAATTTTTGGAATTATATGAAACATGTTTATATTTAATGGAAGAATTTATTCAAGAATGTCCTAGTTTTGTTTCTGAACCTGATTTTGAAGATATTTTTGACGAAAATATTCAAGAATTAATGTATTCGCAATTTGAATTTGACATATTTTATACAGAAGATGCTGAAGATGAAATAAATAACATTATTGAATATTCTAAAGATGAATTTTTTAAACATTATATGCCACCACGTTCTTATTCTAATACAATTATTTTAGAAGACCCCCATAATAATTATATTACACAACAAATAAATGTTCTTAGAAATAAACCTCAACCAATTCAAAGAACAAAAGAATGGTACGAGCTTCGACACAATTTAATTACTGCTTCAAATGCGTATAAAGCATTTGAAAATCAAACAGTTAAGAATCAACTTATTTATGAAAAATGCCAACCATTAAATCCAACTTTATATAAAGAAGAAATAAAAGAAGTTGTAATGGTTAATACTAACACTACACTTCATTGGGGACAAAAATATGAACCACTTTCAGTTAAAATTTATGAACATATTTACGATACAAAAATAGAAGATTTTGGATGCATTCAACATAAAAATTTTTTATTTCTTGGAGCATCTCCGGATGGAATTAATATTGACCCAAATTCAAAACGATATGGTCGCATGTTAGAAATTAAAAATATTGTTAATAGAATAATAGATGGAATACCTAAAAAAGAATATTGGATTCAAATGCAACTTCAAATGGAAGTTTGTGAATTAAATGAATGTGACTTTTTAGAAACAAAATTTACAGAATATCCAGATTATACATCATTTTTATTTGATATACAAAATAATTTATCTGAAGATACAAATTTATGTTTATCAAAAGACAATTGTATGAAAGGACTAATGATTTACTTTCATACAAAAGAAGGTAAACCATTTTATGTACATAAACCATTAAATATAATTCATTCTAATGATATTACATTATGGCAAGAAAATATGGTAGATTATTATCAATCTACCTCTGAATTTAATTATACATATATAAAAACAAATTATTGGAAATTAGAAAAATTAAGTTGCGTGTTAGTTTGTAGAAATCAACAATGGTTTAAAGATAATGTTAAAGAATTAGAAAATTTTTGGAATATTATTAAAACAGAAAGAGTTACTGGTTATGAACATCGGCAACCTAATCGCAAACAAAAAAAAACTGAAAATACTATTGATAAACCAATTGAAGGTTGTTTGTTACATTTTAATAAAGAAACTGGCAAAATAAATGTTATAAAAAAACAATCTACATCTACAGAAAATTTTGATTTTGACAATATTTAATATAATATATTTTCATTCGTTGGAATTGAAAAATATAGTTTATTTAGTTCACTTCTAAAATAACCAACACGCGCTCCTTCTCCTTCTTGTGCTGGAGGTAATGGCAAAGTAATATTTGTTTTAGTATCTTTTTTATTTTTATATAACGCACCACAAAAATCCGCTGGTGAACAAGTTCCATTATCTGGATTATCATAATATTTTAAATTGTTAGTTATCTGTTTATATGAACCTAATTTAAATACAGGATAATGCCACCATATTTGATTATAATTATTGTTTGAAGTTTCATTTTTATTTATTAGAGGATAATCATTTAATATTACTTGGTTAACAGATTTGGGAAAAGTTCCAGGCGTTGATAAATCATATAATCCACTAAATCCTTCAATCTTTTTATATAAACTTAATACTAATATAAGTATTACAAATAGAATACTCCCTATAATAAATTTATGTTTCATATAATATAAATTTATATAAAAACTTAATAAATTAATTTTAAAACTAACTTAAAATTAAACTACCAATATATATACTATGGAAACAACATATATGCGAGTTACTAAAAGAAATGGTGAATTAGAAGAAATAGCATTTGATAAAATTCAATCGCGAATTAAAAAATTGGGGGAAGAGGTATCAATTCATATAAATTATCCACAATTAGTTATGAAAGTAATTGATCAATTATATGATAAAATTTCAACAACAAAAATTGATGAATTAGCGGCTGAACAATGTGCATCACTTTCTACCCTAAATCCTGATTACGGAATTCTTGCTGGACGCATTATTATTTCTAATCATCAAAAAAATACAAATTCCTTATTTTCAAGTGTAGTAGAAGAATTATATAATTTTTATGATATTCATTGTAATCATAACCCATTAGTATCATTAAAATTATCGGTATTTGTTAAAAAGTATGCAACAAATTTAAACGATATGATTGATTATAATAGAGATTATTTAATTGATTATTTTGGGTTTAAAACTTTGGAAAGAGCATATTTATTTAAAAAAGGAAAATATATTATTGAAAGACCACAACATATGTGGATGAGGGTTTCTGTCGGAATACATGGAGATTTAAATAATCCTAATTCATTAGAACTCATTAAAGAAACATATAATTTAATGTCTCAAAAATTTTTTACACATGCTACCCCTACGCTTTTCAACGCGGGAACTCCGCGACCACAAATGAGTTCTTGTTATTTATTGGCTATGGAAAATGACAGCATTGATGGAATTTTTAATACATTAAAAGATTGCGCCCATATTTCAAAATGGGCTGGAGGAATTGGATTACACGTTCATAATATTAGAGCAAAAGGAAGTCATATTCAAGGAACAAACGGAATATCTAATGGATTAGTTCCTATGTTACGAGTATTTAATAATACTGCACGATATGTCGACCAAGGAGGTAATAAGCGGAATGGTTCATTCGCAATTTATTTAGAACCTTGGCACGCTGATATTTTTGATTTCTTAGAAATGCGCAAAAATCACGGAGATGAAGAAATGAAAGGGCGTGACTTATTTTATGCTTTATGGATTTCTGATTTATTTATGGAAAGAGTTAAAGACAAAAATGGTAAATGGTCATTATTTTGTCCACATGAATGTCCCGGATTATCTGATGTTTATGGGGAAAATTTTAAAAATTTATATGAATCTTACGAAACAAACGGCAAAGCTAGAAAGACTATTAATGCGCGCGAATTGTGGTTTGCTATTTTAGATGCTCAAATGGAAACAGGGACCCCATATTTACTTTATAAGGACGCTGCTAATATGAAATCTAATCAAAAAAATCTTGGGACAATTAAATCATCAAATTTATGCGTTGCGCCAGAAACATTAATTTTGACGGATAAAGGACATATAGAAATTCAAAATTTAATGGAACAAGATGTAAATGTATGGAATGGCGAAGAGTGGAGTTTAGTTACTATTAAAAAAACAGGGGAAGATCAAGAATTAATTGATGTTTATACTGATGATGGATCAAAATTAACTTGTACTCCTTATCATAATTTTTATATTCAAAATAGTTATTCATCAAATTCAATTGAAAAGGTTGAAGCAAAAGATTTAAAACCAAATGATAGGATAATAAAATGCGAATATCCAGTTATTGATGGTTCTGATACTATGCCATATGCTTATACCCATGGATTTTTTTGTGGAGATGGAACTTATGGAAATAAAACAGATGAACCAGAAAGAAATTGTAAATTTAAAGCACTTAAAAATCATTTCTTTTGTAAAAGACATTTAGCATATGAAACAGAAAATTATTTATTTGATAATGAAGATACATTAGAAGGGGAAGAGATAAAATGTCAAGCTAAATCATATGTTAAAAAACCAATAGTATATTTATATGGTGAGAAACAAAAATTATTAGAATATATAAATAAACGTAGTTATCAAATAAATGAAAATTCAAAAAGAACAAATGTCTGTCTTCCAGTTGATTTAAATGAAAAATTTGACGTGCCTTCTTATTTTTGCACCTTAAAGGATAAACTAGATTGGTTTGCTGGATATTGTGATGCTGATGGCTGCATTTCTAGAAATGGTGAAAATGAACAATTACAAGTATCTTCAATAAATAAAGAATTTTTAGAAAATATAAAATTATTATTACAAACGTGTGGCATTAATCCTAAAATAAAACTTAGTCAAAATAGAACAGAAAGTTACTTGCCAGATGGAAAAGGAGGTTATAAATATTTTGAGGTTAAACCTATTTATAGATTATTAATTACATCATATGATTTATATATTTTACATCAATTAGGGTTTAATCCACACAGATTAGTTATTTCTGGAAATAAACCATCCGGTGATGCTAAACATTTTATTAAAATATTGGAAATTAAAAATAATAATAGAATTGATGATACATATTGTTTTACTGAACCAAAGAGACACATGGGGGTTTTTAATGGAATTTTAACAGGACAATGCACCGAAATAATAGAATATTCTGATAGTACTGAAACCGCAGTTTGTAATCTAGCGTCCGTTGCATTACCAGCATTTGTTAATCAACAAACAAAACAATTTGATTATGATAAACTTCATCAAGTTACTAAAGTAGTAACTAACAATTTAAATAAAGTTATTGATATTAATTTTTATCCTACCGAGAAAACTAGAAAAAGTAATTTTAGACATAGACCTATTGGAATTGGGGTACAAGGTTTAGCAGATGCATTTATTTTAATGGATATTCCATTCCATTCTGAAGAAGCCAAAAGTGTTAATAAACTAATATTTGAAACTATTTATCACGCATCTTTGGAAAAAAGTAATGAAAATTCTTTTGAAAGAGGTGAAAAAATTAAATCATTAGATACAACCTCTATTGAAAGTTTAAGTTTTATTAACGAATATGAAATTTCTACATTAAAACGTGATAATACGGATTTATTTGGAGCATATATTTCGTTTGAGGGATCCCCCACATCTAAAGGAATTCTTCAATTTGATCTTTGGAATGTGATTCCAAGTAATCGTTATGATTGGGATATTCTTAAAAAATCAATACAAAAATATGGATTACGCAACTCTTTGTTAGTTGCTCCAATGCCAACAGCATCAACCTCGCAAATTTTAGGATATAATGAATGTTTTGAACCATTTACAAGCAATTTATACTCCCGCAGAACATTAGCAGGAGAATTTGTAGTTGTTAATAAATATTTAATGAAAGAACTTATTGAATTAGGTCATTGGAATGAACAAATAAAAAACAATATTATTGCGAATAAAGGTTCTATTCAACAAATGACATTTTTATCACAGCATATTCGTAATAAATATAAGATTGTTTGGGAAATGCCTATGAAACATATTATAGATATGGCTGCTGATAGAGGTCCATTTATTTGCCAAAGTCAAAGTTTAAATTTATGGATAGAAGAACCTATTTATAGCAAATTAACATCTATGCACTTTTATGCTTGGGAAAAAGGATTAAAAACTGGAATTTATTACTTGAGAAGAAAAGCCAAGCATCAGGCCCAACAATTTACAATTGAACCAACTGCGACGATAGAACAAGAAGATATTTGTGAATCGTGTTCTGCTTAAATTTAAATAACTACGTAGTTTAATTATTGGGGTTCTCTATTTTTGAATACTTTTTTAGGTTTACATTTTTTAGGTTTACATTTTTAGCAGTATCATAACTATATTCTGGGGGAGAAATTTGTTTTATATAATTAGTTATTATTTTATTTGTACCACAAATATTAATAAATTAATATAATATTTTATTGTAAAAAAATATTATATTAATTTTATAAATTTATTTATATTCCTTACATATTCCAAAAGTTTTTCTATGCCATTTAGTAATACCATATTGTTTAATACCATCCATATGTTTTTTAGAACCATATCCTTTATTTGAATTTATATCATAATGATGTACTAATTCAGAATTTTCTTCACATAACTCATTTATATATTTATCTCTTTCAGTTTTTGCCAATATAGATGCGGCTGCTATAGATGTATATTTATTATCTCCTCCTTCAATCGTGTTATATTTTATGGCTTCTAATTTACATTCATTTAGTATTGTAAATGGTTTAAAATAGTTACCATCCACTAATATTAATATTTTATCATAATTAATATTTGATAATTTTGATAATTGTGATAATACATTTGTAATGCCTTTATGCATTGCTGATTGAGTTGCTTGTAATATATTTATTTTATCTATTATTTGTTCATCTTCATATTCTACTGCCCAAGCAATTGCATTCTTTTTTATATAATCAGCAACTTGTTCTATTTTCTTTTTGCTATGAAATTTTTTACTATCTTTCATTTGTGAATGATTAAAACTATTATCTTTAGGTAAAACAACAATGCCTGCGTAAACTCTGCCAAACATTGGTCCTCTACCAGCCTCATCTATGCCTATTTCAATAATTGTAGTATCGAGATCATACATTATTTTTAATACATTTGTCCTTTTCTCTTTAACAACTTCATTTTTAGTATGAAAATTCTCATTATTATCTTGAATAATAACTTTACTTAACAAATTATTGGGATTGAACATTCTTAAATATATATTTATTAAAATATAAATATTAATTAAATCAATCAATTTTTTTCACTATATAAATTATACAATGAAAGGTGAATTATTAATACTTTTTGTAATTTTATTATTAGCATTCATTTTATGTTCATTTTTAGGTGGAAAAGAAGGCATGGAAAATATGCCTTTTACAACAAATGATACAACAAATGATACAACAAATGATACAACTTTTAAAAATAATTATGATAACTATAATCATTATAATAAAACTTCACATCCTGTTATTTTTTATGGACCTGATGGAGGAACCGCAAAGGTAATTAAAACTTTAAATAATAATACTATTGTTATAACTAACAAAAATGGAACTACTCAAATTTATTATATAGATACAAATTCAAATGATTTAAATATGTCAGTTTATCATGGACCTAATGGAGGGTCTGCTAAATTAATTACTAAAAATGACAAGCAACTGTTAGAAATAACAACTCCAAATGGTTCTAAAATTGTTTATGCCGGTGATAATAATCAACTCGATAATAATCAACTCGATAATAATCAACTCGATAATAATCAACTCGATAATAATCAATATAATAACAATCAATATGATAACAATCAATATGATAACAATCAATACGATAATAATAATTCTAATGATTATGATTATTACAACTCTTTACCAAAAGGCATTTCTCGTTCTCAAATTCCTTCAGGAAAGGAAGATTTATATATATTAAAATCTCAAGTTGTACCACCTGTTTGTCCAAAATGTCCCAGTCCAATAGTTAAATGTCCTAGTGATACAGATGTTACTAAATGCCCGCCCTGTCCTCCTTGTGCTCGGTGCCCCGAACCTAATTTTACATGTGCTAAAATACCAAATTATAGTGCATTTAATCAAAATACAATGCCAATTCCTGTGCTATCAGATTTTTCAACATTTGGAATGTAATAAATTTATAATAAATTATAAAATTTTCTTAATCTTATTTTATTTAAATAATATATAATGATACAAACCCGTAAAAATAAAAATAGGAATAATAAAACAAAAAGAATATTTAAAAAAAATAATTATGCATCTTCAGATGGAATGGTTACAAAAATTTGGGGACCTATGCTCTGGACATCATTACATATAATAAGTTTTAATTATCCTATAAATCCTACAAATGAAGATAAAATACATTATAAAGAATTTATTTATAGTTTAAAATATGTATTGCCTTGTAAGTATTGTAGAATTAATTTAATAAAAAATTTTGTTAAAAAACCATTATTAATGTGTCATATGAAAAATAGAGAAACTTTTTCAAGATATATTTATGAATTGCACGAATTGGTAAATAAAATGCTTAACAAAAAATCAAATTTAACATATTGTGATGTAAGAGAAAGATACGAACATTTTAGATCTAGATGCACCGAGGAATCGCCTAAAATTTTTAATTTTATAAAAAAATCTCAAACAAAAAAGAAAAAAGAAAAAGGTTGTACAGAACCATTATATGGTAAAAAATCTAAATGTATTATTAATATTGTTCCACAAGAAGATAAAAGTGCTACATTTAAAATGGATAAAAAATGTATAAATGTATTAAATCCAAAAGTAAAAATTAAAATATAAATATATTTTAACTATGTCTTCTTCTTCAATGATTATTGAATTCACAAAATCTACTCAAAATGTTTGTATGTGTGTTGGATTATCTATGTTATTAATTATTTGTTTTATGATATCTCCATTAAATTCATTTATATTGTCTTCTATATTTGGTAAAGTAATTATACTTACACTTTTAGGATATACTTTGTATTATAATACAATACAAACTAACAAATTTTCTAAAAATTTTAATGTAAATATTTGGGATCAAACTGAAAATTGGAAACCAATTAAAACAAATATTATTTGTAGTTATATATTTTCTTTATTTGTGTTAGTTCTTATTATTTCAGTTATTAGGACATTTAAAGTTCTTTAGGTAAATTTAACTATTGTTATCTTTATAAATGTATATAATTTTTTTCTTATTATATACATTTATAAAAAGAATTAAAATTTAATTATTCGTTTAAAATATATTATAATTTATTCTTATTTAATATATAATGAATAATTATAATTCACAAAATTTAAATAGTTTACATAATTTAAATGTTTCTAAAATAGGAGGTAATTTTTCAATGCAAAAATTTTTATTAGATAAAGTTAGTTGGTTAATGAATTGGAAAACAGCAGGAGCAATTATAGTTATTATTGTGTTACTTATTGTAACATATTATACCTATAAACAATATGCTACTTCAAAAACATCCTTTCACGGAAATAGAGAACATATTCCAAAAGATATAAATTCTAATAAAACAGCTACATTAATGTTATTTTATGTCGATTGGTGTCCACATTGTAAAACCGCTAAACCTGAATGGGATACATTAAAATCAGAATATGAAGGTAAAACAATTAATGGTTATAATTTATCATTTATAGAATATAATTGTACTAATGAAAGTGCTGAAACGGCAGAATTAATGGATAAATATAGTATTGAAGGTTATCCTACAATAAAATTAGTTAAGGATAATCAAATAATTGAATATGATGCTAAACCAACTAAATCAACCATGGAACAATTTTTAAATACAGTTCTTTAAATAATTCTTTTTTACACCTTTTTACATTTCAAACGCCGATTTTATAGATAATATCACATCACTCTATAGTATATTACGGCGGGCAATTTGTGTTAGTTGGGATAACACCAGTAAAAGTGCCGCCACCCGAT
>Ga0209443_1000993_pt1:12500-18415 | contig 18415 bp, 9 predicted proteins | sample LauGreBMM110DCMD_2_FD_187571 | JGI IMG/M metagenome (GOLD analysis project Ga0209443, IMG submission 187571) | Freshwater lake microbial communities from Lake Michigan, USA - Su13.BD.MM110.DCMD (SPAdes) (version 2) | ecosystem: Environmental > Aquatic > Freshwater > Lake | place: Lake... | reverse complement strand
CTCTCTGTTTCCAGAAAGGCTTTTTAAATAAATATGGCAGCTACCTACCCCCGCCTTGCGGTAAATAATCAAATAAATCAAATTATCAAATAAATTAATCCCTGAGGCAACGGACAGAAAACCCACTTGCCTTATAGTGGCTGCCTCTGTAAACACTGCCATCGTAGGAAACCAGGGCGCGGCCCCAGGCACTGCTTGTACCTCCCTCCGTCGAACTCCACCAGTAACCGCGGTTGCCAACGTCCTGGAATCCACCAACGTAATCACGGAAACCGCCCGGAAGACCTGCAAAGCCACTCTCGTTTGAGGCGCCTGTATTAGGGGTTGCCCAATGTGTGGTGCCGGGTTCTTTCATTTTTCCTCCGGCTACTGATGCTCCACCCAAACTATTTTCCAGCGTTGTCCATTCAGCATCTGTGGGCACATGCCACCCTGCCGGGGCCAGTCCTCTTGAATCATTAACCGCATACCAATTATATAATTTGCCATAAGTTAAGCCCGTATTGGCATCGTTATTATAATAACACCAGGCACCCGTTGTTAATGCTGCCCATGCTGTTGCATCGGTAACCTCAGGAATGGGGTCGCCGTTCCTGTAGAAAGCCACATCCAAGTTCTTACTCATCCACTTCTGGGTGCCAATTTGGATAGTAGGAAGCCCATCAGCTGAAGATGAAGACAGCAAAATCCATCCCAAACTCGTTTTGATCTCTAAACCATTGGTAGTAGTATTAAAAATAATTAAACCGGCAGCCGGGCTTGCAATGGCATCCCGTTGCGTAGTGGTCATCCTTGGTGGTAAAAACCCCTTGGTAGTGCTGCTTACATCTAATTGTGCAGTTGCTGCAGGGGTGGTAGTACCAATGCCAACTTGGGCCTGTATGCTAACGGTAGTTATAAGTAAAAATGCGAATAGTAAATGTTTAACTTGTTTCATATTTGTAATGGTTTATAATTGGGTTGTTATCGTATCACTATTTTTTGTAAAATAGTTAATAACTTGGTTCTTGTCAATTTATACAAACATACCGGTTCGTGATATTATTTTTCATTTTTCCCCAACTGCTTTATTAATTTGTTAATTAAAATTTGCTGTTCATCTATTTGTGCCTGTTGTTCCTGTATGGCTTTTACCATAGGTGCCAACAGATCGTTGTACCGTACACTGTACATGCCGGCATCGTCTTTTGATATGATGCCATTATTAGCTGCACCGGCTTTGTTAAGTGCTATTTCCAGTTCCTGTGCAATAAAACCATATTCTGTTTTTTTCTTTTCATCATTATTGCGAACATAAGAAACCGGGTTCAGCGATTTTATAAACTCCAGGCCCAGTGCAGATTGTTTAATATCAGATTTCCATCTTTTATCGGATGTTATAGTCCAGGCCACCTGAACGCCTGCATAACTAACTGATGTATTTCCTATTCTTACCTGGTTATCACCTGTTGCAGTAGGCACCCGTGCATCATATCCAATGGCAGTATTGTTATCCCCAGCAGTTATATTTATACCTGAGTTATAGCCTAAATATGTATTACTATTTCCAGTTATGTTTTCTCCTCCTGCTTGAAATCCTATGCCTGTATTTCTTTCTCCACTGGTATTAGCATACAATGAAACCCTACCTATTGCAGTATTACTATTGCCAATTGTATTTTCCTCTAATGAACTTGTTCCAATTGCTGTATTATAAGACCCTGTAGTATTATTATATAGCGCTTGATTACTAAATGCAGCATTATAATTGCCATCAATATTTTTATTAAGTGCTAATGTACCAACACCTGTATTAACAGACCCGCTTAAATTGGATAGCATCGCTTGTCTTCCAATTGCAGTATTACTACCCCCATCTGTATTTGATTTTAATGTCTGATATCCGCTGGCGGTGTTATAATCACCAGTTGTAACCGCTTGCAAAGCCCCCAAACCAATACCGGTATTGTACTCAGCTGTAGTTAAAGTACCCGTAGTGGCGTGCCCTACCAATAAACTGCCTGTAAAATTGGTTCCTTCCACTTTCGATAAAAGACCGCTGTTGGGTAATCCAATCCATGCACTACCGGTGTAATAATAAAATCCGGTGGTACCATCGGTTTGATAAATGAGTAATCCGGTGGCGGGTGAGCTAACAGCAGCTTTTTGTGTTGCTGTCATTCGGGGTACCAACAACCCTTTGGTAGTACTTGTTACATCCAACTGCGCAGATGCAGCCGGTGTCGTAATACCAATGCCAACTTGGGCATGAATGCTAACGGTAGTTATAAGTAAAAATGCGAATAGTAAATGTTTAACTTGTTTCATGGTATAAAAATTTTAAGGGCTTTTTTTTGTTATTATAAAAATTGATTTATTGAATCAATACTTTTTGTGTAGTGTTATTTGCTTTTAATAAATAAGTACCTTTTGCATAACGGCTTACATCAATAGTTTTTGTACCGGCATTTGCTTGTTGCTGCCAAAGTAATTTGCCATCGGTGGTGTATAAGGCAAGGTTGATGGAAGCATTAACCTGCACGGTTAGTACATTATTGTTTACCGGATTGCCAATGATAACAAAATCTTCTGCTGCAGTTGTAAACTTGAGTGTTCTAACGCCGCTGTAGCTGCTGCGGTTATCCATATCATTTTGTAAAATGCGGTAGTAGTTAATGCCGGTTACAGGGTTGCTGTGTACATAATTATAATTGTTGGTGTTGTTACTGCTACCTTTTGCTGGCAACAAACTAATGCCTGCCCAATTAATGCCATTAGCGCTGTGCTGCACTGTAAAGTTGCGTGTGTTTTGCTCCTGCATGGTGGCCCATTTCAATAGTGCCGTTTGGTTTTGTTTGGTGGCGGTAAACGAAAGCCATGCCAGCGGCAGCGGCGTTAGATTAGCTGCCAGTGTAAGTTCATTAAGGGCAACGTTGCTTATACCGTTGGTGAGCACAAAATTATCGCTGGCGTCTCGGGTGGTAGCAGTATAGGCTGTCCAAGCTGTTCCATTATGTATATTCAGGGTTAATGCATTTTCAGCAATACTATTAAGTTCAGCACCATCCTGGTAATTGATCTGTACAGCTCCGCTGAAAGCAGGGGTGGTGTTGGTGAACTGGTACACCCTTGAAATATAAGGATTGGAACTGGGGTGCAAAATGGTAGTTGCCTTATTTAATGTATTGTTGCTGATAGTAAAATCGGCAGTGGGCGTAAGTGTGAGACTATCAACTCTAAATATTGTACCATTCACGATAGTTAAATCGGTGCCCGAGGTAACTGTTAATAGCTGGGCTTGTGCCATGTATGTACACAAGGATAAACACCAAAAAATGATTAATTGCTTCATAACAATAAAATTTATATTCGTAAATGTAATGAAATAAAACCAGTAACAGGTTTAAAAAATTTATTTTGATGGAACGTCCAATAATAACAAAAAAGCCTCTCTGTTTCCAGAAAGGCTTTTTAAATAAATATGGCAGCTACCTACTCTCCCACATTGTTGTGCAGTACCATCGTCCGCCAGCTGGCGGATTAACTTCTCTATTCGGGATTTTTCGTTGGGTTATGCCAAATAAAAAAGCCTTCCAGTAAACTGAAAGGCTTTTTAAATAAATATGGCAGCTACCTACTCTCCCACATTGTTGTGCAGTACCATCGGCCATGAGGGGCTTAACTTCTCTGTTCGGTATGGGAAGAGGTGTACACCCTCGGAAAAACCACCATAAGATGATAATCCGAAATAAACGGAAATATTGTACATATTGGGATAAGAAGTAAATGTTGTAATTGTATAAAATTATTTTTCCGAGGAAAAATAAAAAATAAAGCTTACGGGCAATTAGTACTACTCGGCTTTGATGTTACCACCTGTATACCTATAGCCTATCAACGTCGTAGTCTCCGACGACCCTTAAAAGTAAACTCATCTTAAGGAAGGTTTCACGCTTAGATGCTTTCAGCGTTTATCCTGGCCACACATAGCTACTCTGCATTGCACCTGGCGGCACAACAGATACACCAGCGGTGTGTACGACCCGGTCCTCTCGTACTAAGGTCATGTCCTTTCAATTTACTAGCGCCCATCACAGATAGGGACCGAACTGTCTTGCGACGTTCTGAACCCAGTTCACGTGCCACTTTAATCGGCGAACAGCCGAACCCTTGGGACCTTCTCCAGCCCCAGGATGTGACGAACCGACATCGAGGTGCCAAACCTCCCCGTCGATATGAGCTCTTGGGGGAGATCAGCCTGTTATCCCCGGAGTACCTTTTATCCTTTGAGCGACAGCCCTTCCATACAGAACTGCCGGATCACTTTAGCCTGCTTTCGCACCTGCTCGGCGTGTTTGCCTCACAGTCAAGCACCCTTATACTAATGCGCTCTGCGTACGATTACCAACCGTACTGAGGGTACCTTTGCGAGCCTCCGTTACTCTTTAGGAGGCGACCACCCCAGTCAAACTACCCACCATGCAATGTCTCCCGCAAGGGATTAGATTCTAAATGTCAGAAGGTTGGTATTTCAACGGTGACTCCACAACCCCTAGCGGGGCTGCTTCATAGTCTCCCAACTATGCTACACATCTAAAACTCAAAATCAATGCAAAGTTGTAGTGAAGGTTCACGGGGTCTTTCCGTCCCGTGGCGGGTAACCGGCATCTTCACCGATACTACAATTTCACCGGGCTCGTGGAGGAGACAGAGTCCAACTCATTAGACCATTCGTGCAGGTCGGAACTTACCCGACAAGGAATTTCGCTACCTTAGGACCGTTATAGTTACGGCCGCCGTTTACTGGGGCTTCAGTCAGAAGCTTTGGCTTGCGCCGAACATCCTTCCTTAACCTTCCAGCACCGGGCAGGTATCAGGCTCTATACGTCATCTTTCGATTTTGCAGGGCCCTGTGTTTTTGCTAAACAGTTGGTTGGACCATTTTACTGAGACCACCCATAAGGTGGTACGCTTTATCCCGAAGTTACAGCGTCAATTTGCCTAGTTCCTTCTCCACGGCTCACCCGAGCGCCTTAGAATATTCATCCCGTCTACCTGTGTCGGTTTGCGGTACGGGCCGCTGTAGCCTAACCTTAGAGGTTTTTCTCGGCACCTTTTACGTCTCTCCCATTGGCCGAAGCCGCAGTGTACTTTCGCACTTTGCCACATCCTACGGATTTACCTGTAAAACGTATAGCTACATGCTTAAACGGGATATTCCGTGATCCCCGTGAGACTGTCAATAATGCGTCACCCCATCGAAACTACAGTGGGTACTGGAATATTAACCAGTTTTCCATCAGTTACCCCTTTCGGGTTTACCTAAGGACCCGACTAACCCTGATCCGATTAACGTTGATCAGGAACCCTTAGACTTTCGGCGATAAGGTTTTTCACCTTATTTATCGTTACTTATACCTACATTTTCTTTTCTGAACGCTCCAGCATGCGTCACCACACACCTTCTCAGCAGATCAGAATGCTCCCCTACCGATATACCACCAAGTGGCAATCATAGAACTTCGGTTCGTAGTTTGATGCCCGATCATTTTCCGTGCAGGGCCTCTCGACCAGTGAGCTGTTACGCACTCTTTAAATGAATGGCTGCTTCCAAGCCAACATCCTGGCTGTTATAGAAGCCCCACCTCGTTTGATCAACTTAACTACGTATTAGGGACCTTAGTTGCTATTCTGGGTTATTTCCCTCTCGGCCACGGATCTTAGCACCCGCAGCCTCACTCCCGGAGATATTTACTAGCATTCGGAGTTTGTCAGGGTTTGGTAGGCGATGAAGCCCCCTAGCCCAATCAGTAGCTCTACCTCTAGTAAACTTCTATATCCGAGGCTGTTCCTAAAAACATTTCGGGGAGAACGAGCTATCTCTCAGTTTGATTGGCCTTTCACCCCTATCCACAGGTCATCCCATAACTTTTCAA
>Ga0209443_1000993_pt1:0-7500 | contig 18415 bp, 9 predicted proteins | sample LauGreBMM110DCMD_2_FD_187571 | JGI IMG/M metagenome (GOLD analysis project Ga0209443, IMG submission 187571) | Freshwater lake microbial communities from Lake Michigan, USA - Su13.BD.MM110.DCMD (SPAdes) (version 2) | ecosystem: Environmental > Aquatic > Freshwater > Lake | place: Lake... | reverse complement strand
TCCAGGCCAGGTATACTCGGGCTTGAACATGACCAGCAATATACAGAAGCTCGTTCCCATGAGCACATAGATCAAAGGAAGAACCGGATAACCGAAGGCTTTGTAGGGTCTTTCCATCTCAGGCTTTTTCTTTCTCAAGATAAAAATACCAATGATGGTCAACACGTAAAAAATGACCACTACAAAAGAAACCATGTCCAACAGTTCACCATACCGGCCACTGAGACAAAGCAGCGCTGCAACAACCGCCTGGCTCCAAAGGGCCCATTGAGGAACAGCATTCTTGTTGAGTGTTGCGGCTTGCTTGAAAAACAAACCATCCTGGGCCATGGTATAATATACCCTTGCACCTGCCATGACAAGTCCATTGATACAGCCGAAGGTAGAAACCATGATCAATACAGCAATCATGGCCCGGCCTGCAGATCCAAATATAACACTGGCTGCAGCTACGGCAAGCCGGTCTTCTTCGGGTTTGGCAATCTGGGCCATCGGCAAAACATTCAGGTACATGAGGTTGGCAGCGATGTAGATGATGGTTACAATCAGGGTTCCAAGGAACAGGCTGAGCCCTATGTTGCGCTTGGGATTCTTGATTTCACCAGCAATGAAGGTTACATTGTTCCAGGAATCGCTGCTGAAAATGGAGCCCACCATGGATGCTGCAATTGCACCCAACAAAGTGATGCCACCAATGGCTTCCCAGGTGATGGATCCATCATCGGCAATCAACGCCTTTTGTGAATTCATTCCTGTTGCCCAGTTCTCCGTCCAGTGACTCTGGTCAACAAAAAGAAAGCCACAAAGGATCAGTCCAAACAATGCCAGCAATTTGGAAACAGTAAAAGTTGTTTGGATGATTTTGCCTTCTTTGACACCGCGAGTATTGATCTGTGTCAACAAAAAAACCACGGCAATCGAAACCAGCTGTGCAGGATATATTTTAACAGTGCCTAATGTGAAGAGGATATTTTGCTCCTGCATGTTCAATGCCGGGAAGAAATAGCCAGCAAATTTTGCAAAGGCCACACCAACAGCAGCTATGGTGCCTGTTTGGATGACAGCAAAAAAACTCCAGCCGTAAAGAAAGCCAACCAATGGATTATAGGCTTCCTTGAGATAGACGTATTGCCCACCTGCCTTGGGGTACATGGCACTCAGTTCTCCATAACTGGTGGCCGCAATAATGGTCATTATTCCTGTGATCAGCCATACGGCGATCATCCATCCTGCACTGCCAACATTTCTCGTGATATCTGCTCCTACAATGAAAATTCCTGATCCTATCATTGAACCGGCAACAACCATTGTTGCATCGAGCAGGCCGAGGCTTGGTTTGAATTCGTTTTGCTGTGACATTTCGTTGGTTTGGTAATAAAAATCCCGGCAGTTAACCGGGATTTAAGGTATGAAATTCGATGCTAAAATTATTTTTTATCGCCAGATTTATTATACGCTGCGTTAAGTCCAGCAACAACCTCATTGGTGATGTCTTGTGCAGGATCCTTGTAAAAAAGGATGTTGAGTGCAGCGGAATAAGAGAAGATATAACTGTAGGCCTGTTTCTTGTTGTACTCAACCAGAAAATTATTGATTCTTTTTTTCAAGTCTTCCATGGTTTTTGCACCTTCAGCAGCAATACCGTTTTCAAGTATTTGTTTTTGCTGGTCAAGGTTCTGCATTTTTGACTGGTAAACCCTTTGGAAATTTTCATACTCTGCCTGTGTAATTGCATTTCCTCTTTGGGCGAATGCATTTTTTTCGGCTTCTATTTTCTGGAAAGCGTTGTTGAGGTCTCTATCTGCAGCTTCTTTCTTTTTCTCAAACTCCTGCATTTTCTCTTTGTAGAAAACATATTTTTCCTGAATGCTGTCAAGATCTACGTAGGCCAATTTAAGGGCCATTGCAGTATCAGATTTTACAGATGATGCACCACCTGCATTGCCTGCGTTTTTCAATTGGAGGAAAAGCAGTATTGCAATACCTGCACCCAGAATAATGTTGATCAGTTTTTGGTTCATTGGTTTGTTTTGATAGTACAATATGAAAAGGGAGCAGTTGCCTGCTCCCTTTGAGTGTTTTATTCATCCTCATCAAAGCTCATCACTTCTCGGGTGGTTTGCAGGAGTTCATATTCCTCCTTGCTACCTACCAGAATGTTCTCATAATCCCTCAAGCCAGTACCAGCTGGGATATGGTGACCTGTGATAACGTTTTCTTTGAGTCCAAGCATGTCATCCACTTTACCTTGGATGGCGGCAGATGAAAGCACCTTGGTGGTTTCCTGGAATGATGCGGCAGAAATCCAGCTTTGTGTTCCAAGAGAAGCCTTGGTGATACCGAGGAGAACCGGCCTTGAAGTGGCTGCTTCTGCATCTCGGAATTCAACGAGCTTTCTGTCGGCCCTGCGAAGGATGGAATTTTCTTCCCTTATTTCGCGCAAGCTTGCAATCTGTCCTGCTTTCAAGACTTCTGAATCACCTGGCTCCACAACAACTTTCTTGTCATAAATCCAATCATTCTCAATATTGAAATCGAAACGATCTTCAAGATCTCCCTCAAGGAAACGGGTATTACCCGGATCAACGATTTCAACCTTTCTCATCATTTGACGAACAATTACTTCAACGTGCTTATCATTGATTTTCACACCTTGCAAACGATATACCTCCTGGATCTCATTTACAACATATTCTTGTACGGCAAATGGACCTCTGATAGAAAGGATATCAGCCGGTGCAACCTGTCCATCAGACATTGGCGTACCGGCTTTTACAAAGTCTCCGTCTTGAACAAGAATCTGGCGTGTGAGGGTAACAAGGTATTTTTTAACGATACCATCTTTTGCCTCAACAGTGATTTCGCGGTTACCACGCTTGATGGCACCGAAGCTAACCACACCATCTATCTCAGAAACAACTGCAGGATTTCCTGGGTTCCTTGCTTCAAAGAGTTCAGTTACCCTTGGAAGACCTCCAGTGATATCCCTCAGTTTACCGAGGACCCTTGGAATCTTCACCAATACCTGACCAGCAGTTACCTGATCTCCCTCTTCAATAACAATATGTGATCCGACGGGAAGGTTGTATGTTTTTTCGTCCTTACCCAAGATCTTGAGTGAAGGAATTCTTGTTTTGTCTTTGGACTCAATGACCACTTTCTCCCTGTGTCCTGTTTGCTCATCTGCTTCTTCGCGGTAGGTAACACCATCGATAACATTGTCGAAGGCAATCTGACCTGCGATTTCAGCAACGATAACGTTGTTGAACGGATCCCATGTGCAGATAATATCTCCCTTGGCTACTTTCTTGCCATCAGGGATAGCAAGTACTGAACCATAAGGTACGTTATTGGTGATGAGAACGCGATCGTTCTTCACATCCATGATGCGCATTTCAGCGGTACGACCGATAACAATCAGGATGTCTTTTCCATCATTGTTTTTCGCCTTGACTGTACGAAGCCCGTCAAACTGCACTTCACCATCAAATTTGGCAATGAGGTGTGATTCAACAGAAGCAGATCCCGCAACACCACCTACGTGGAAGGTACGGAGGGTAAGCTGTGTACCCGGTTCACCGATTGATTGTGCAGCAATGATACCGACTGCATCACCACGCTGGGCAATATTTCCTGTAGCGAGGTTAAGACCATAACATTTCACACAGCATCCACGTTTGCTCTCGCAAGTGAGTACAGAACGTATTTCAATGGTCTCAATTCCAGAATCTTCAATTTTCTTGGCAGTATCTTCATCAATCTTCTGACCAGCACCAACCAGTAGCTCATCTGACTGAAGATCGTACACGTTGTGCAGTGAAGTCCTACCGAGGATCCTGTCGTACAATGGTTCAACAATGTCCTCGTTGTCCTTCAATGCACTGGTGGCAATACCCCTCAGTGTTCCGCAATCCTCTTCTGTAATGATTACATCTTGTGCAACGTCTACCAGACGACGGGTCAGGTAACCGGCATCAGCCGTCTTAAGGGCCGTATCTGCAAGACCCTTGCGGGCACCGTGGGTAGAGATGAAGTATTCCAATACACTCAGACCATCTTTGAAGTTGGAAAGAATCGGATTTTCGATGATTTCAGAACCTGATGAACCACTCTTTCGTGGTTTGGCCATGAGTCCGCGAATACCGGCAAGCTGCTTAACCTGCTGCTTGCTACCCCTCGCTCCAGAATCAAGCATCATGTACACAGAGTTGAAGCCCTGTTTGTCAGTTGCCATCGCACGGATGAGCGCTTCTGTAACTTTTGTATCGACCCTTGACCAAATGTCAATGATCTGGTTATACCTTTCGTTGTTGGTGATCAATCCCATGTTGTAATTGTCCCATACTTCCTTAACTTCTCCGGAAGCCTGGTCAATCATCGCATCTTTAGGCACATCCAACACAAGGTCCTGGATATTGAAAGACAATCCACCCCTAAAGGCCATGCGGAATCCAAGTTCCTTGATCGCATCCAAGAATTTGGCTGTGGTTGGAACGTTGGTAATTTTAATGATGTTACCAATGATTTCGCGAAGGCTCTTTTTGGTAAGCAATGCATTCACAAAACCAACTTGGCTTGGAACTGTTTGGTTGAAAAGAACACGACCCACGGTTGTTTCAAGCAGTTTAAACTCCAGGATACCTGCTTCATTCCGTACATTGGTTCTCACCTTGATATAAGCATGCAGGTCAACCTTGCCTTCATTGTAGGCAATAATGACTTCCTCAGCACTGTAGAAACGCATTCCCTCTCCTTTCACAACATCAACTTCGGTATTGTACTTGCCCTTTGTGATGTAATACAAGCCAAGAACCATGTCCTGAGAAGGAAGGGTGATGGGCGTACCATTTTGTGGGTTGAGGATATTGTGTGAAGCCAGCATCAACAACTGTGCTTCAAGAACAGCAGCATGGCTGAGTGGTACGTGTACCGCCATCTGGTCACCGTCAAAGTCGGCGTTGAAAGAAGAACAAACCAGCGGGTGAAGCTGGATGGCCTTTCCTTCGACCAATTTAGGCTGGAAGGCCTGGATTGACAAACGGTGCAGTGTTGGGGCACGGTTCAGCATGATCGGATGACCTTTCAATATGTTTTCGAGGATATCCCAAACGATCGCTTCCTTGCGGTCAACCAGCTTGCGGGCTGATTTAACGGTCTTTACGATACCCCTTTCAATAAGCTTTCTAATAATAAACGGTTTGAACAACTCTGCGGCCATGTCTTTGGGAAGACCGCACTCATGGAGTTTCAACTCAGGACCTACAACAATAACCGAACGACCAGAATAGTCAACACGTTTACCCAAAAGGTTCTGACGGAAACGACCCTGCTTTCCTTTCAACACATCACTGAGCGACTTCAAAGCACGTCCGCCTTCTGCCTTAACAGCATTTGACTTACGGCTGTTGTCGAACAATGAGTCAATCGCCTCTTGCAACATCCTTTTTTCATTCCTCAAGATAACCTCAGGTGCCTTGATCTCGAGCAAACGCTTGAGACGGTTGTTCCTGATGATTACCCTGCGGTAAAGATCGTTCAGGTCAGATGAAGCAAAACGGCCACCATCCAAAGGAACCAGCGGTCTGAGTTCTGGAGGGATGACAGGAATATATTGCATAACCATCCATTCAGGACGGTTTACGATTCTGGAATTGGCATCGCGGAAAGACTCGACCACACTTAAACGCTTCAATGCATCAGCCTTACGCTGCTGTGAAGTTTCTGTGGCTGCAGAATCTCTGAGGGTATAGCTCAATGAATCAAGGTCGATTCTCAAGAGAAGATCATGCACGGCTTCAGCACCCATTTTGGCAATGAACTTGTTGGGATCTTCATCTGAAAGGTACTGGTTCTCTTTGGGCAAGGTATCCAGAAGGTCGAGGTATTCCTCTTCTGTGAGCAGGTCTCCCTGCTTTTTACCTTTGTCTTCCAGGATACCAGGCTGTATCACTACAAAACGCTCATAATAAATGATGCTTTCCAACTTCTTGGAGCTGATGCCCAACAAGTAGCCAATCTTGTTCGGAAGGCTCTTGAAGTACCAGATGTGGACAACAGGAACAACGAGCTTGATGTGTCCCATGCGCTCCCGGCGTACCTTCTTTTCAGTTACCTCTACACCACAACGGTCACAAACAATACCCTTGTAACGGATCCTCTTGTACTTTCCACAAGCACATTCGTAGTCTTTTACTGGACCAAAAATCTTTTCACAGAACAAACCATCACGTTCAGGCTTGTAGGTTCGGTAGTTGATGGTCTCTGGTTTCAACACTTCACCAAAAGACCTGTCCAGGATAGAATCCGGGGACGCAATGCTGATGGTAATCTTTGAAAAAGAAGATCTTGGGCGATTGTCTCTTTTGATAGCCATAATAAGATATCTGTTTTACAATGTTCTAGTACCACTATAGCTTCCCTGTACAACTGCAAGCAGCTAGTCAGATTTTATTGAAAATCAATAATTTATGAACAAACAGGTTAAAAAACAATAGGGGCATGCCAAATTTAAGGATGGCAAAAGTACTCAAAACAGCCGAGATAACAATAATTTTCTTTTGAAAAAAGATGTTTTTTAACTGTTCGTCAACGGGGCGGCCCGGATCCTAAAATGCGAGGATATCACCTCCTGCACAGGTACGTTCTTGATTTTGCTTTCCAACCAGGAGAGGATATCAAGGTACATGAAGGAACGGCTTTCCATGGGATTGCCCTCCAACCGCTTTAATTTCTCAAAAAGTTCCATAAATCCTTGTTTCAATGCCGCCTTGTTGAGGGCAAATGCACTGCGCAGAAACGCAAAAATCTCGTTTTCCACCACACTGAGGTTTTTCATTTTGGACATGAACCGGTAGACCGACCTGACCATACTTTCCAGGATAACGTCATTCCCAAGCTCGTAGTGGGCAATCATGTGGAGCAGTCGGGCATAACATTGTAGATCAGTGCGCAGATCCGCTTTCCAGTGAATGATCTTGTTCAAATAAACAATGGTATTGTCATAGTCCCCACAGCCGAAATACAGGCATGCAAATTTGTAATAAAAAATGAACGTACGGTGTCGGTCAAGCTGCATCTCAAATTCTACCAACTTTTCCTCAATTGTTGGCACCAGGTTCAATCCTTCAGAAAAACTGCCATCCAAAAAATGCATGTTGATCTTGGCAAGATAGAGATACACAAATCCCTGTACCCGGGTATTGATGCTGGCCTGGCCTTCCTTTGACGTATGAAAATCCTCAAATCGTTTGATGTCCTGGCCAAATTTTCTGTCATTGCGCAACATGAAATGGGCATTGAGCAGGTTGTGCATCCCCTTGATGAAATGTTGTGGTTCAACCTTCATCATCTGGGGCTCCTTCTCAAAAAGATCGACCCAGCGTTGACAGTTTTTATAATACGTCAGGAAATCCTGAAGGATAAAGCCAAACCAGGCATGGCTTTGGAAGAAATATAGCTTCTCATAAAAGCCGGGGTACTCCCCTGCCCCTTCCGGCATTC
>Ga0209443_1000992_pt1 | contig 18432 bp, 24 predicted proteins | sample LauGreBMM110DCMD_2_FD_187571 | JGI IMG/M metagenome (GOLD analysis project Ga0209443, IMG submission 187571) | Freshwater lake microbial communities from Lake Michigan, USA - Su13.BD.MM110.DCMD (SPAdes) (version 2) | ecosystem: Environmental > Aquatic > Freshwater > Lake | place: Lake Michigan... | reverse complement strand
GAGTGCTATATATACTAAGGGCGAACGCGTTATTGTAAAATTCGGCAGCATCACACGGGACGATTTATGTTTTGTCAAACATGAGTCGGACCATTATTTTAAATACGAGATTACGATTCGGGGTATAAAACAGCCTTTTATTCTTTCACTTTATGACTACCTACGCCTTTTCCCCGACGACCGCGATTATATTGAAACTTTGCCGAAGGTGTCTATACAAAAATAAATATTTCATGAATTGACGCGCTAATGGAGTTACAATAAATACTTTTTTCATTTTGCTACGAAATGGTATAAAAGTTTGATATTCTATTTTATAGATGGAAAATAGAATATCAAAATTACTCCTTGGTTGGGTCAGTATTGCCAGTGGTGCTTTATATTATATGATTCTATCTAGTCCTGAAAAAAGTAAATTTTTCCAAGCCGGACCCAATCCCGATTTTTATATTATAGGAATAAGTATCGATACTTTTCCGAAATATGCCGCGATTACAACATTTTGTCTTATAAACAGTGTAGTTCGCACATTTAATAATGAACTTTTAAAGCCCTTTATTATTAATAAAATTCAAGATAAATCCAAGCCTCTTGATATAGCGGTATATAATACATATGAAATTACTACTGTTTCATGTCTATATACTTGGTTCGATTTTTTTATGTATATAAATGTATCGCTATCACAAATTGACATGTTTTTAATTGAGACTATCGCCGATTTAATAATAACTGGCGTTTTAACAACTTATTATATTCGGGTGAATCGCGGAGAATTATCAACATATAATGTTGTTGTTCAGGATGTCGCTATTTGATTTTCGTAGATAACTGGACACAAAAAATTGAATCTTTTTATCATAAACAATCTAATCGTAAAAACATCAACGACCAACCAAAATGGAAGAGACAATCGAAACTACAGCATGGGTTCCGGTTCCAGACCGGATCACCATTGAGGAACTATATAAGAAGGCAGGAATCACTCGGACCATGTTTACAGGAAAAGGTCCAGAATTGCATAGCGCTCTATGTCTTGGAAAAAAGGACGGCACCAAGTGGGACTACTATGACTTCGCTGACTGCGAGTCTTATAATAATAGTAGTAAATACATTAAGGGGGGACGCATGATTGTAAGGTTCGGCAATCTGAGCCGCGACGACTTTTATTTTGTGAAGCGTGAGTTGGGCAATTATTATAAGTATGAGTTGACGATACAGGGCAAAAAACTGCACTTTATTGTTTCGCATTGTGACTACCTGAAACTTGTGACCGAAGACCGCGAGTATCTTGAATTGTTGCCGAAAGTGTCTATATAAAAATCAAAAAAATGAAAAAACATTTTACAATAAATACATTTTTTATATGGATATAGACCAAAAAAATTGAATCCTTTTATCATAAGTTGAATTTATGATAAAACTGAAAAGAATGATTGCAGAATTAATGAAAGCAAAAGAAGACGTGGCTTCATTTGAGCGCGCTATTGAAATGACGACCAGCATTAATAACGAGGTCGCCATACACATGCGATTCGGAGTTCTAACCGCGTTGAACAAGAAAGTAGAGAAAATACAAGCGGTTATAGATGATCTTATAAAAACGCAGCATATCCTCTTCGAAACGCCCTTCTACGAAAAGGCGTACATTTCGGTCTTTCGTGGCGGAAAGACCGTAGTAAAAACTTACGATTTACATGAAAACAAGCATAAACAGGATTGGGCTTTAACTCGGTCAAAACAGCGGTTTGATGAAGCCCAAGAATCCGACAACGAGGGATACTACTGGGCAATCGTTAGGTATGATTGCTATTTGGCTCAAACTGATAAAGTAAGTGCATGGATATGCCATTTTGCGCTAACTCCAGTAGAAGGGAATGGTTTATTCAAGCAATTGAACAACTGGCAGAACGATCGAGACGATGGTATGGCGGAATTGCCGAATTATATTTATTTTCCGGATCTATAAAAAAATATACTTATTGTAATTATTATTTGTTATTTATTTTTTATTTTTTAACGCATCGGATAACATATTGATTGTGTGCGTTGTATTAGTTCATAAATTTCTGAAAAAGACTTTACATCCAAAAAAATTGAAAGTCTTTTCTGGATTATGATTTTAACACAATCATCAATCAACACCATGTCTGAAACTACCCCCGAGACCATTTTGTGCTATGCCTGCACGGACGTCGTGACAGAATTTCACGAGAAAAGCATCAGTGGCTACTCATATTACTACTGTTGCCAAGAGTGCGTCGACTTCGATTTCACCACCTGCTCGAGTTGCGGGGAGGCAGAAGTATCAAAAAACGATTGCACTGATGGAAGCTATGGGTGCTGTATGCGATATCTTGGCGGTAATCCGCAGTATTATTGCAGCGATCGCTGCGAAGGCGAAGACATGGACGAGTTTATTCGGTCGTTCCGAAAAAACTAAAACGGGGAAACAGTATAAAAACGTTATATTACTAAAACCATGCAAATCGGAGCATATAATTACATTGTAAACCAGGAATACTATATCGCAGGGGATATTGGCGATAATCCCGTGAGCTACCCGCGTTTATCTAATTTCAAAGATGCATTTATTAGCGTTAATACAGGTCTGTCTTTGAAATACCCAGGGTATCATTTTTTATTTGAATTAATTCAACCAAACGGTTACGATTCCGGGTTGGCGAATATTTATAAATTGGTAATAACAAAAACCGCTTGATTGGCTTGGGTCTAATAGCAAACATAAAATTGATTTTTTATTGACGTTTATTCATGATCAATAAAAAATGCAGATCTCCTATTTACGCGTAAATTTTCCGAGCAATTGCTCAATCAATAAATTCGAATGTCCGATTACATATTTATTGAAAAAGTATGGGCTCGATAATTATACGCCGATTCCAAGATCAACCAGGCTTTCAAATGGTGAATTAATAGCGGTCATTCCATCGGATCTCAAAAACGTTTTCCAACAGATAATGGACGAAGAAGACTGTAAGTGCGTGTTTGTTAATAGCGAAGAATGCGACTATGCGGATTTTGAGAATACATATGTATATGAACTAAACGAAAAAATAGCCGGAATAAACGTAACGAAATTATCCATAGTTAAGCGACTATAACGGGGGTTTACAAGTTTCTACGTTTGCGTGTTCTTTTATTTTTTCGTCGCCGTCTATTTCTCACGCTTTTACCTCCTCTATTACGTAGATAGATCTCAGATAACGCATCGACGCCTTTTATTTTGAAACAAGAGTCCTTTTCCTCATTCAATATTTCAATAAATTCTGCGTATTTGGCTTCATCGAAATCGACTATGTTTACGGGAATTGGTTCGCCGGCTCCCAATACACCAATCGGTATATATTTTATATTATCCCCATCATGTTTTGGAATAGATTCCTCGTTTGCTATTGATACTCCTACGCCTATTAATTGCCTATTTAATAAGTGATTTTTTCCCGTTTCTTGTCTATGTTGGCAAATTTTCACTTGAGTCTTAAATTTTTTTCTTACAGGCATACCGTTAACCATTTCCTCTGGTGCTTCTATATCAATTGACATAGTTTTTTCACCTAGATTTACTATTTCAGAAGGAGTAATAACAGCATGTTTAAGAAGTGTGTTTGCAAATACTAAAGTATCTCCTTGATTATATATTCCTCTTAATACAACTGGCTTGTTTATTTTTGAATGGATAGCCGTCATTTTATTATGTAAGTCGCTTATTCGTTGACCTACATTTTCAGGATTATAAGACCTTGTGTCTTTATCCATATAGGTATTTGGTTTTTCTTCAGCGTTTTCATATCCAAGTAATAATTCTGTCCCAAAAATCTGCGATTTGTCTCCTTTGAAATATTGTAACATCGTAAATAACGCGTCTCTATCATAATGAAACGTAGCATCCGTTCTCGATGAACTCGCTCCGCTAAGTGTTATTATAATTACTTTTTTGGGAGCGTTGGATTTACTCGGTGATTTGGATTTACTCGGTGATTTGGATTTACTCGGTGATTTGGATTTACTCGGCTTCTTACGAGGAGGAGATGACGCGCCTCCAAGAGGAATGTCGGTTAACGACTGCAATACTCCGCTATTTATTAATTGATATGATAAATAATTGAAAAGATATTGTTCAGGGACAACATTTAATCTTTCGTGAATCACGCCCATTGCGGATCTTTGAAAGGATGTGCTAATTAATGTGATTTCTCCAGTTTTTATATCGAATTTAAATCTAAATGAGCCACCGCACCTTTGAGTATTAGTTAAAAAATTTTGTATAAAAGTAGGCGTAGAATATTCCGGTTTGGCTGTAAATTTTTTTATAAACGGGTATCCATCTATTGTTATTCCGAAATCTTTTTGAATATGCTCTGCCATTAGTTTTTTATATTATAAAGATATAAAAAACACACTATTTAGTCACCGGTTTACGCCGTTAAATATTTAAAATAAATTCTTATTTATCGAAGTAGGTAATCCATGACCAAACATAATCATATATACTAATACTAAAGCAGCCAATAGAATGCTTCTATTTTCAGCTACACCTTGATTTTGCTTGAGTATAAAAAACATAAAAAGGTATAACAAAACACCAATTATCACAGAATGTAACAACATCATACGTCCGCTTTCCATTGCGATTTATGTAATTAATAAAGAAAAAAATCTCTAAATGAACGAGAAAAATTGAAACGCTTTTTCATTATTGTTGGTTTGACAAACAAACACACACACACACATCCACCTAACAATGGCTTCTCAAATGCTTCAGATTCAGAATTCGCACCGCGTGGAATTATCCACGGCTGTAGAGCAAAACGGAAAGGGACAGGATATCCCTATATCAGGAACAACGGCTTCGGGAAAAAACTATATCGCGGTCTTTGACGGTCACGGAACAAACCCGGTAACTTTCGCTCTTCGCGAGATGCAAAGCACTGGAGTTTTGAACTCCATGATGGACGAAGACACGCCGGTTCAAGCTATCCAGAAAAAGCTCATCGATGATAACGTCGACGCCCTTTGTAAGAGGGGAGAATCTTCCGGTGCTACAATGACTGGCGCTATTCTAAACGGCGACGCGTTGAAGGTGTTCAATTGCGGCGATTCGCGGACGTTTGTTTTCCGAAACGGCGTCTTGGAATTTGTTACGGCGGAGCATTTTCCCGGCAACCTCGCGGAAAGGGAAATTTCGCCGTATAGATTCAAACCATCGACCAACTTTAAGGCGGTTTCTGAGACCTTACTGGAACAGACGAGAGTGGAATACACCATTATCGATCCTATCACGAAGTCGATGTATGATCTCGCTTTGACGCGGGCGCTCGGGCACAATGGTTTGGTAAATCCAGTTCCGGAGGTTAACACTTTCACCATTGAACCTAGCGATGAGGTCGTCGTTGTATCGATGTCCGACGGCTGCACAGATATGCTAATTTGCGCCGAGGAAAACGCTGACAATATTTGCACTGCTGACGTTCGTATGATTTACGAGCTTTCCGCAGAGGAATTCAAAAACAAGATTCAAGAGAGGTGGGGACAAACGTGGAACGTGAAGCTCCTTGCCGGAAAAACTGTGGAGCAGCAGTGGAACAAGGAGAATTTCGACGACGTGAGCGTCGCGCGTATGGTGATTCGCCCAAATATGTAGTAGAAAAATTAAATTTTGATAGTGTATTTGTTTATTATAACTCCCATTTTTTATGTATTTTTCATTTCAACCGTAAAATTGAATCTATTTTATCAGTATATAATTGAAATATAAATGGAACAAGATACAGGCAAGTTTCGTAAGAATACAAAAGACCAGTATTATACCAAATCTGCTGTAGCAAAAAAATGCGTTGATAAAATTATCACGTCGTTTCCGTATTCAGAAACGTATCAATGGATAGAGCCGTCCGCTGGAAATGGAGTATTCTTAAATGTTCTACCAAGCGCAATTACTAATAAAATCGGCATTGATTTAGAACCGAAAGGGTCTAATATTACGCAAGGTGATTTTCTCGAATGGAATCCCGCGGATGTAACAAAACGTATAATCTTTGGAAATCCTCCGTTCGGTCGACAAGGTTCCTTGGCGAAATCTTTCATAAAACACGCATCTCAATATGCTGATATTATTGCATTTATTCTACCTCGATCTTTTGTGAAACCGAGTATGTCGCGAGCATTTCCTTTGAAATTTCATTGTCTCCATAGCGAGGATATAGAAAAGAACGCATTTGAAGTGAATTCCATAGAATACGATGTACCATGCGTATTTCAGATTTGGGAGAAAAAGGATGTTGATCGAATATTAGCAATACCTATAAAAGAGAATGGATTTGAATACGTAAAACACGGAGAACCTTTTCATATTGCATTTAAACGCGTCGGCGGTCTGGCTGGAAAATGCTATCCTTCTACTCCAACTGCCTCAGCCGATTATAATCATCAGTATCATTATTTTCTGAAAGTGGAAGATAAATATATTCCCTATGTAAAAAATATAATTGATAAAGTAAATCAGCATACCTTTCCTAGTAATACAGTCGGTCCACGTAGTCTTTCAAAATCCGAGGCGAATGAAGTCCTCAATGAAATTTTACAGCAAACTCCTTAACACTAGCTCCGGTTTTCCATATTAAGACGTCTTTTTTTTGAAAACTCTACGCGTGGAGTTGATCTCTTCTATGACAGTTCCCTCCCTAAAATTTCCGTTATCGCTTTGCGCGACGATTCTTCCTGGATTCTCTTTTAGAAAATCCGGAAACTTATTGAACGAACATTGTAATCTACTTTGGGTGCTATTGCATTTTATATTAAACTGAATCGCTCCAGATAAGGATTCAATGTCGTTTTTGATAGTATACATCTTTTCTCTTTCTTCCGACGTAGGTTTTCGTTTCTGTGGAACCGCCTTTACGGCTTTATCTAAATCTACGAGTTGATCTCGCGTAACAGAACCAAATAATTCCTTCACGGAATTCGTCAAGTTCACTTCCGTTATTTTAACTATTTTTTTTGTTTTTTTAACGTCGTCTTGTTTATATTGAATTACTACCATATGTAGATTTTTTCCGCTAGTGACACTGTCGTAGATTCGAATACAATCAGCCATACAAACTAAATTAGGGGAACTGCTCGTTTTAACTGATAAGTCCACGCCTACATTCTTACGATTTAGATGACCGGGAAGATCACTCTCGCTTCCATACTTAATTGATTTTACTTCTTCTGTTGTGGCACCGTATACATTTTTGAGAATATCATCCTGCCATACAAATCCATGTCGCTGAACCTCGGACATTATAATAAGTTTTACATAAAAAGGGTGTAAAACCTATTTCAATTTTTTACAACACAAAGACAAACGCTAGCACGACCAGATACCAGTCTTTCGCCAGTAATCCAACGCAATCTGCGCGTTATCGTATCCCGTTTCCAGATCGTCCTCCCACTCTTCCTCCTCCTGTCGATTCTCTTCCTCGGTCATGGTGGCGCGCCTCTCCTCTCTTTCTTTGTCCTCTCGAGCCCATTCGGCTTGGAGCTCTCTTTCTCTTTCGATATCCTCTTGATAAGCGCGCTCGTCCTCGCACATTCGCTCATACTCATCGTGCGTCTGCTCCGCGGTAACAACGCGCGATTCTTCTTCTTTCGCTTTTGCCGAAGCCGCTTTTTTTTCGCGGCGTTCTTTCCGTTCCAAATATTGACGATGCTCCTCTTCTTTGGCGCGGACTAACCTAGCCGCCTCCCTTTCTTCGCTTCTCGTTTTCACTGATCCGAGCGCTGATGGAAAGGATTTGTCGTAAGCGCGCGTCGGACATTCCTTAACGATATGCCCGCTCTGATTGCAGTGGAAGCAATTTCCCTTGAAAACGGAAGACTGGTTGATGCTCATGATGATAGATGGTAGTGAATTGATTTAGTTTATACCAAAACGCGAGCGATGAAAAAGCTTTTCAATTTTTTCATCGCTTGCGCTTTGATAACCGCGTATGTTTTCTCCTTTTTTTCGTAGCGCGGCGACCTCCTTTTAATTCAGATTCGAGCTTTTTTTCTTGCTCCAAGATATCTTGTTGTTCCTGTTGAATCTCGGTTCGCTCTTTGTCATCTGATGACGGTGAAAACATAGTAGGCATCTTAATACTGGATATCGAGTCTCCCACGCTTTCGACCGCCGCTCCAACACCGTAATCTTTATCGGCTATTGTGGCATATGTCAAAACGCCCAAAAAAATAACCACCATACCGAAAGCCGCATATGGGACACCTTGATATCCATTTGAAACAATAGTATCTAAATAATTAGATGATTGAAACGCGCTCTCCATTTTCGCAATTCCGTTATTAAAAAAATCCTGCACTTTATTGACACCTTGGGTTAAATTGTCGCTCATTATTATTATATATATATTAAGATTTTTTCGAAGACCTATAACCAATCACTGCACATGCAATACGTTTACCGGCATTTCCATTTGCCAGACTCGCCGCATCACCGCCTTGACCGCAGTCGTCTTCGTCGGCGTGAATGATGAGCCCGCGACCGATAATATTCGATTTTGTTCCGCGTAATTTAATCATATGATCCGAAAACCTATATTTTGCACAACCGCGCGCGTCAGTAACGATATTACCTAAATCGCCCACATGACGCACTTTCGAGTCTTGACCTCCGTGATCTACATCGTAAGGATTGAAATGCGCGCACATACTTTCGCATTGATCGCTCATATCTCCGCATTCATGAACGTGAAATCCATGGAGCCCCGATTTTTTCAAACCGACCAAATCAACGTCTATAATAACGGTATTATTCGCCAAATCTTCGGTAAAACATACAGTGCCTTTTATTTTCGGACCGGGAAATACGGCGATGGCTTTTATAATGGAAGACATATTGTTATTTTTCGAATAATAATAATAACAAGACAATTTTATGTAGTTTTTCATCGAAAATAACTATATTTTAACGCATTTCTCGATTGATAATAGATCCCATTCGGACCGCACCGACCCGTCGCGCGCTCATTATTTGCATTGACGTGGGTTACGTTTCCGGGGGTAGACCCAGCCACTGCAAATTTCTTACATTGATCTTGCGCCCCAATTTCAAAAAACGGATATGCAACTTCCTTCGGTAAAAAATGAATACAGTTCCGGCAAACTACAGGCGTAGTTCGTTGATATGAGCCCGACAACATGGAAACTATTCTATTCCCTCGACCCACCGCCTCCTGAAAAATATTCATAGCAATTACAATGTAAACCGCGATCATTATGGTATGTATATAGTAACAAACCCAAAGCTTTATGTATGTTATGCATGCAGATATTTAACGTCGTCCATATTTCCAAATACATTTTCCCACGATCTTTCAAAATAATGTCCCGTTTCTGGATTTTTATGGTCATCCAATTGAGTTATTAATTTTTCGTAATGCGATTTTGGTTTTTTTAGTATGTCGGATTTGGATATAGCTAGAATTCCGTTCATAGTAAAACATTTTGATTCCGCGTCTTCTCCAAATATAGTTTTATACCAATTGCCAAAAGGTCGGACGTCGCTTATTTTCATCGAACTATCCTTATTCGTTGTTTTATTATTTTCGTTTGATGATGAATAATCGTCAATCTGAAAATCTTTAAACATATCATAAACGGTTTTTTTAGTTTCATTCGAGCAAGCCAATGCGCTCCTGTTATTTTCTTTAATATATCTTAATAAATCCTTGGATCGGCTATGTTTAATTGGTAATTCAACCGACCCCGGTAAGAAGACAGTGACATCCGCTAAATTATCATAATTATGAATAATATGATAAAGATATGTATGACCCTCTCTACCTACATTATCTAACTTTATAACATCTTTCAAATCTTCGGATTTATGAAAATCTTTATTTGGACCTTTATTATAGACAATATATTCGTGTCCTTTGAAAGGAGACTCTTTCATCCATTCTAAATTTTCACTATATCTTGCTATAACTATTTGAATTTGGTCAACTTCGAATGTATCGCGATTACATGGAATTATTGAAAAAATGCATAAAATTATAATACATACGATCAATATAACGTTTCTAATTTTCATATATACATTATAACGATATTTCAAAATCCCAGTCTTTCAATAACCCCCCTTTGGTAAGATTCAATACTAATGGTGATTCATTATGATCACGATTATAACGCTCGGCAATAATAATACGTTCATTCAATGAATTGTTTTCGTTTTCTAAATATCGTAGCGTTTTCATTTTTTCGTGGTTTTCTATGATTCTTGCGATTTCTTCGTGCGTCGAGTTATCTTCTGGTTTATGACGGTCGTATCCACTATCGGTATTTTCAACCCGGTTATGACGCTTAATCATTTCCGATATGGTAATATTATGTTCTTCCAAATAATCCGGTTTCGAAAGATACATAACAATATTATCTTCGCGAATTCCAATATGATTATTATATACAATCTGCGTAATGAATCCGACAATTGATAATAATAAACGCATTGTTAATTATTATCGCCAATAGTGTCTATATATTTTTATCGAACAACTACGTTTTCCTGAGAGCGGTTATATATATCTTGCTCTCTTTTACGAGCGACCACAATTCGATCGTTCCATTTTCTACGAACGTCCTCCTGAACGCGGCACCGAAAATGCGTTTCGTATTGCTCAGGAGAGTCGTAGAATAGTTGATGTGAACCGTCGGTTCCGGCACCCGGATACACTACCTTAAAATAAAGGTCTTGGCTTTCTCTACCAACGCGATGAGGCGTTTGATAGATTCCCGTAACGGCGTTACGAATAGTGGCATCCGGAGTATAAGATGTATGGTAATATTGTATTTCGAAGGAATTGCGACCGTCTATAAACTTTTTCGCTGCGAATCCCTTATCTAGTGTTTTCTGTTCCTTATTTAGCTTACGCATACGACGCTGACGAGTATCTAGTGTAGAAGACGTGACCTCTGTTCTAGCGTCGTTATTGTTATCGTTTTCGTATTCATATTCCATATTCGGAATGGGTTCATCGTAATCATTGGGTAGATTGGGATGATAAGGATCGTCGTGATACATTGTCGCGAAAACGCAAAAACCGGGCTAATGGATGGTGATATGATATAATCGTGTTATTTCTTTATATTTTTTCGGTAAAATATATATGTCCGCATTTGCATCATCCGTAGAATTAATAGAAGCCCTAGATAAGTTCGAAATAGAGCAACCCAACGCGTCGATAAAACAACCCGCATCTGATAATATTGATGAACTCGATATAACGCCCAAAATGCAACCCGATGATTTAGACGAAGATGAATCCGAAGAATACTATGAACCTCCTAAAAAACACGATTGGGTTTATTTGGATAAAGACGCACCGGATTCTACAATTAATTATGAATTTGGGTTATGTAGTGAATCGAGTTCCAAGACGTATAAAGTTTATATTTGCGCTTATCAAATAAACACGGATTGTAATTCGCCGTTTATTCAATATTTATTAGAACGCAGTTCGAGTAGTGAATATAATTTCCCTTATTTTAATTTCAGTTGCCCAGATACAATCGCAACAAATTCGTTTTCTTTTTCGGGTATTGTAAATTCAATATTCGGTCAGCCGCAAGAACCCGTAGACGAATTATCGCAAGGACATACCTATTTTTTGAACCAGTGTTTGATGCGAATCTTGGAATTAATTGCGCATGATGAAGATCACGAAGACCCTGATTTTTTTACATATATGTATAAAGGTTTCGTTGAGCACGGCACGGATTCCATATATGCATTTTTCGATTTTACGGGAAAATCTTTAGCGGAAACCAATGATATTTCACGATCTTGGGTAATTATAGATGAAATAATAAACGAACATTCCACTTTAGGATACAAAATAGCGCACGATATTTATAAAATGTTTTATGCTAATCCGAAATTAATTTATATCGACGATAAAGAAGGTTATCATTATGACGTTCCTTCGGTTTTGTATTTATGTAAAATGGGAGAAGGAGGTGAATATGTAAATGTTTTCCAAGAAGATCCTACTATTTTTTCGTTATATACTGAACGAATTGAGCATCCGCATCTTGGAGATGTTTTTATATTTTCATTATCTCCGTTGGAATCGAGTAAGGGCTATGTTTCTCAATTGAAACGGTTTGTGGGGTTTGCACCAAATGCTAGTTATATATTGAAAGATGTAACTGCTATAACGGGTGTTGGTCCAATCACCGGAGAACCAGAATTTATGGGATTCAAATTACCCAAGGCGCTATTTGGCGGTCCTAATTTAGAAGAGAAAAAGGCGGAAGAACCCGAGTCAGAGGGAGAAGAAGAACCCGAGTCAGAGGGAGAAGAAGAACCCGAGTCAGAGGGAGAAGAAGAACCCGAGTCAGAGGGAGAAGAAGAACCCGAATCTGCAGAAGATTTCCAAGATGCCAAGCCACCTAAAAACACACAATTAGAGGAGTTACAAAACATAGATAATTCAAGTATTTATTTTAAAAATAATGGAATCCCCTATTGGTGTTTAAAATCAAAAATAAACTTTACAGAATATTAATCTATATTATTTATAACTATACATGCAAAAAGAAGGAAACTTTATTCAACGGCAAGCTAAAAAAATCACCGGGTTGGAAAAGAAAGAAGCGGCATTTGAAGGATTTGATATATATAATAGTTTCAAAACACTTAAATTAAACATACCATCGAGCGAATTCTTAACGAGTTTTATTTTTATAATAGGCGCTCTTATATTTGGATTCATATTTTTTTATACTAACATAAATGTAAACGGAAAAACAAGACCAACAATGTTTGTTGGATACTGCGTATGGGCATGGATTACAATGTTAGGCGCTATTCTTTTATTAAGAATTCTCGGTAAATTTTTGGCAATACTTTGGATGAAGCCTGGTTAGAATAATCATTAGACCATCGAATATACATACTGAGTTAAATATAGATCCAAGATCGATTCATCCATGCTTCTATTAAAATGTTCGCGTATTTCGTCAGGAAGAGGACGGCGACCACGCATATTCGAAAACATAGTGACAAAGTTTTCTATTTTTTCTATTGCCGATTTAACGCGAACGTCCGACTCTTTTCTAGCGTGTTCCTGACGTGCGAGTTCTTCAGCTTGGTGTTTTAATTCAAGTTCTTCTTCGGCTTTAGCCGCGGCTTCTATTTGTAATTGTAAATCGCGCAACTCATGTTCCCTTCTCCTAAGTTCCGTTTCGCGTTCCAAGATATCAACCACTACTCGATTTTCTAAATCATTGGGTTCGGAACTACCCACTTCTGTAGAGGTAGCTTTTTCTACTAATTCATACCATTTATGACGATTATCGTTAGCGGTAACAATAATATCACATATATCAGGTTTTTTCAGAGCGTCATATTGACGCTTACGTTCGACTGCGGCTTTATCTTCTATGCCAACGCATCCCAACATATAAGCACACATTTCAATCACTATGTTTTTCTTCCCCGAAAATGTGCGATCAAACTGTCGGATAACGTTTTGAGGTATAGCTGGACTCGTTTCCATAAGGCGGTCGAATTCTTGGCGACTCAATTTGATAAAAGTCGCCGCATCCGCGCGTTCCTTTGGTGCTTTCGCGAGCTCTATACGAATATTACGCGCGAATTTATCCCACGAAATCGCGGAAACACGATGAGACTCGTTTAGCTCAGAAATCTTAAGATATTGCTGGACCGTCGTTAAGATTCCGATCAAAATATTAATTGAACCAATTACCATGGGTGCATACGTCTGATAAGCCACGGGAATACTAGCTTGCGCAAATGACGCAGTGCCACTTACGGTGGATAATACAATCGCAGGTATAGTAAACCAGGCGTTCATATATGCGTATTTCATGTGCGCTCGGGAATTTAACCATTTATAGCATTGCGCAACGTCGCACCATTCTACCATAATGACCTCGTTTTCCTTTGACCATTCTATTTTTTTTTCAGCCTTTTTTTCTTCTGGATTTGTCGGTGTTGGTGGATTATTATTTTCATTGGGTTCGTTAGTTTGCATATATAATTTTTAGACAGATATTCTAAAAATCATATATTTTAATTCTCCGGTGGAATATCGTCAATTTGTGGATTTTCAACCTCAGATTCGTCCATTTTGATGCAGATATTATCTTCGGTTTCGTTGGACGATTCCGCCTTTTCAAATTCTTGGATAATAACTTCTCCCGATTCCACCGCGGCTTCGGATTCCCTTAATAATTGTTCTATTTCGGTTGGCGCATCCTCTTCGTTTAATACTAATAATTCCTCAGCATTGGTTAAATCGTGAATACCTTCTAATTCGGAATTTGTTTCGCCGACGCCGCGATGATTTATCATGATTTCCTCTTCGATCTCCTTTTGGAAATTCTGTATTTTTGATGATAGCTTGGTCAAGTATCCATTATGCGAGGAATGAAAAAACGTAATGTAATTCACGTATAATCCGATTTGTTCTCTCAATAAAGTGTTTTCGTATTCCAAGGTTTGCATGAAACTATTGATCGACATTCCTACCTTGGTGTTTGTGTTATAACCATGAATATTTTGCTCTTTTCCGGAATAGTGAGTATATAAATAATTAACGAGTTTCAGAATATCGGCGTGGATATCAATAATAAGCGAGTTTTTGTATTCATGAAAAGGCTCTAAATCTTTATAGACCGGATATTTTTTAGTGAATTCCGACATAAGTCCGCGAACATCAACGTTTGCTTCTGACGTCTGTAATAACACAATGTTATAGAGTTTATAATAATCACCATAAATACGGTTATTAATGAGCGACGAGAACTTGGATAAATTATCCATCTCGATCGTCAATGTCTTATATTGAAAATAAAACGAGTCCAGACAAAACAAAAAAATCTTTTTCGTATTGGTTTTCACTAGTCCATTATATATATTTTTGAGTTCATCCAATTTTTCCTGTATTGTTTTTTTATGTTTTTGAATATCGTATTGGAGTTTTAGAATTGACTGAAAATCGGATTTTAGTGTATCAATATTAAATAAGTGCAGAGACGTCATATGTTATATACATATACACCAAAACAAGTAAAGAAACGAATCTGGCTAAATATTTACACCTTTGTAATTACTTTATCAGGATGAATATTTGTATTATTTGTTAACTCTATTTTATCTAATGCATATTGTCCACAAGGACCACAGTGGTCTTCATTTGATAAATCTACTTTCTGGTTCATTTGTTTATTACAATTTTCTATTCTCCATCTACCAACCGGTTTTGGTAAGTCTTTGGGCATTATTTTTTTTATAATAGAGGTAATGAATTTCATAATGTATAACTAGAATTTTAGGTTTAAGTGTTTTTTACACCGATAAATTAATTAGAATCCAAACGCACTAGGATTCCACATGTCATAATAATATTGTCTTTCTATCTCAATTGCTTTTGCTAGTTCTCCGAATTCGTTTTCGTCGTTTTCCTTGTTATTAACGGGCATGCGTGTAAGTTCCGCGCACATATTAGCAATATCAAACGCGTTTTTATTATATTGAGACTGCGCAAATCTCGAATTTGTTTCGATGTATGGTTTGATTTCCCAATAACCCATTACTTGCGCGGAATCGTAATATATTCGCGTGGACTTATTGCATTCTAGATTGGATCGAAGTTTATTTCCCATAAACGTGTGAAACAAATTCAATGATATAAATGCGAAATAATAAGGATTGTCGAATTTTGAACGTTTATGAATGCTCTTGATTTCGCCGATATCGAGCCGAAGAAACGTTTGAGATATAAACTCATCGGATAACGATGGCTCTACTCTTGGTATAAATATTTTCGTGAATGTATTTAGCATGTCTTTTTGTGAATCAAATATATTAATTTTCGTCGATATCAATTTTACAAATGTAACGGAACTATCAGAATTGTATTTTTTGCGATAAATGATTCGTTTTTTTAACGAGACAAATAATAATCAATGAACATAAAAAAACAGAGATATACTTCATTTCTTAAATATAATGGTCTTCAAGAAATAAATAATAATTACATTAATGATGAGATAGTTAGCACCCATCTGGTAAATAATATCGAACCCCTTCGGTTAAAAGCGCATGGTAACGTTTCCATTCCGCTGATAAATAGCCCAATGTTGGGTGATTTAAATATGCAATGGTGTAAACATATATACATAATATCATTAAAACGTTGCGTAAATAGAAGAGAATTATGTGTTAAACAATTGGATGCCTTAAATATAAAAAACTACGAAATTGTTGACGCTGTCGATACAACGATTCATTCAAACACCCATGATGCTTTGTATGAGCAAGTAACCGCGAAAATGGATAAAAACTTCGTCAAGCATAATTTTCAAAAGGGAGCATTGGGGTGCTTATTATCTCATTTAAAAGTGATTGAAATAGCGAAGTCTAGAAACCATAAATATATTCTTATACTTGAAGACGATTTTCTTATAACAAACGAGTTTTATAATAAATTATACGACCATTTAAATCACTTACCGAAAGACTGGGATTTTGTTTATCTTGGAAAAAAACTATGGCATCCCACGAATACATATCTTGAATTACATAGCAAATTAAATAACGTTAATAAATATTTTTATAAACCCAACGACGAGACGTTTGCATCGCATGCGTGGTTAATCAAAGACACTATGTATGATATATTAATCCAAGAATATAACAAAATAGATAGCCCCGTGGATTTGTGCGTAATGCGATTATATAATCAATATAACTTTTACGCCTGTCGCGATGATTTATTTATTACATTATTTGATAGTGATATTCGCGAAGAAGATTCGCATATAAATAAATGGAATTGGGATATAACCAAATACTATTCCGAAGATCGCCGCAATATAATAAAAAACGTCATTATTTATGGGTTCGTAGAAACTGGACATACTCATCATTATATACATAAAATGTACTATGAGTTTTTCAAATACTATTATCCTCATTTGACCGTGTTATGGTATGACAATGACGAGGTATTTGATCATGATCATTCGATTATATTTTCGTCGCCTACACACTACAAATACACATATATGCCGATGAATAATACTTGTTTTTATATTTTCCATTTGGATAAATTTGAGGATAATAGTGGCTACAATGATATCGAATCTTTTATGGCGATAAAGGATTATAATGATATTATTGCAGAGAATCGAGGTATTATTTTATTGGCGCGCGAACAAATCACGGAACTGAATTATTTCCAAGAAGATATGCATGCAAAAACCATATGTTTACCGTGGTTTTCGAACACCATGTATCGTGATATTGCAAAAATCCGGAGTAATTTGGAACAAATATACGATGATCGTAGCTCAAAGAAATACTTGTGTTTTATGGGGTCGGTTTGGTATGTAAATCGCAATATAATCCAAGATTTAATCAATGAGTGTATACATAGAAAAACTCATTTGATTATTAAAGGAAGAATAAAGGTGTCGTTGAATACATATAATTCGGAGTATATTAATATCATTAATTTCGATTACGACAACGATGAAAAAAATACACTCGAATATTTGGACGCAATATATGGAATAAGGTGTTTATTGCCCATTCAAGGCACTGAGCATAACGCGAATTATATTTCTAATCGTATTATTGAAACGATAACAATGGGTTACATCGCGGTAACAAATAATGAACTCTCCTCAAAATACTATAAATCGGTTTATTATAACGACGATATTAGAAAAATCTTGGATTATATTGATACAATACATAATAATAGAACATTTTGGTGTAAAACCATGTCGCGACAGATCGACGAAGTGTTAGAAACAACCTATGGATATCGAAATATTTCCAAGATTATGGAATTCGCTGAGAAGGCATCAGGTAAATCCAATTTTATTACTACGAGTTCTTATTCCAAGAATGTATATAAAATATGGTTCGCTAATCCGGGAAAAAAGAACGGGTTTTTTAAACCTATAGCCGATCTTCGAGGTGCGCTAATAGTAAAAGACGATTATATTATCACCTCTTCCGATTATGATATTTTTCTAGCAGAACAAATAATTAAACAATTGGATTACGAAGCGCTCGTTGACGAGAATTACTGCAAAATTGACCTTGTAAGAGATTTATGCCTGAAATATAATAAAAAATTTAGTAAATTAAAAAATTCACCATTAATTTAAGAGATGGAAACAATAGAAGAATTTTCGAAACAATTCGTAAATAATATAATAAAAAATGCGGTTAATAAACTAACCACGAAATTCATATCATTAGGTCGACATTGTGATATTAGAGAGCAAATTAATAAATTTACAAAAGAGCCTACTTTATTCTTTGATTGGCTAAGGTCAGATTTCAAAGCAGTTCTAAAAGTTTTATCTTATACCAATATATTAGAC
>Ga0209443_1000991_pt1 | contig 18440 bp, 24 predicted proteins | sample LauGreBMM110DCMD_2_FD_187571 | JGI IMG/M metagenome (GOLD analysis project Ga0209443, IMG submission 187571) | Freshwater lake microbial communities from Lake Michigan, USA - Su13.BD.MM110.DCMD (SPAdes) (version 2) | ecosystem: Environmental > Aquatic > Freshwater > Lake | place: Lake Michigan... | reverse complement strand
CGAGAAGTGGGAAGCCATGGCTAACGCGATGGAAGCTGAAGGCGCCTCGATCGAGGTCATCAATGAAATGGCCCAGCTCGTTAAGCTATCTGCCGGCCTGGGAGTCACTCCCCTGGGCACCGGCGAACGCATGTTTATGGATGCGGTCAACCTATACACGGCGGCCGGCGCCCTGGGTAAGAGCGCCATGAATAACCTCTACGAGCCTGGCTCCATGGGCAACCGCGCGTCAACGATCGGTAACCCTATCCGGATAGTCCAGGCCTACGTCGAAACCTGGACGCGCTTCATGCGCAACCTGGTGCAGATGCTGCCGGTCCTAGGAGAGCACGTCGGTCCGACGTTCTGGCAGGAATACGGCGAGCACATTGGTTCGATCCATAACTCCCTGGATGACGCCTGGATGAGCATGCACGCCATGGAGCACGGCATGGAAGAAAGCAGCCCGCGGATGCGCTGGCTTACCAACCGGGTCTACATGTCTAACCTCATGGAGTCTACGGAGAACGCCAAGCTCCAGGCTTCTCACTCCCTGGGCCATGCCTACATCATGGATCACGCCGGCCTCCTGGACGGCAGCCATTATATCCCCAGGCTGCTCAAGATGGACACCACTAGCGTGGCTGAGGAGGCGCTGCTAGAGCTTGGCATACCCAAGTCTAAGCAAGCTGCCTTTGCAGCCTGGTGCGCCAACCTTAAGGCAACCAAGGGCCGCGCGCAGCGCATGGCTATGCTTACGGATGGATCTGAAATGTCCCTTCTTTACGAGGAAGCGCAGATCCGGTTCAGCCATCAGTCTGCCGTCCGCGCTAACCGCGCGCACAAGCCGATCTTCCAGGACGCCGTCCTGGGGCGCCTGGCGCTGCAGCTCATGAGCTACAGCTACTCCTACTACTCCGAGGTTACCTCGCGCATGTATACCATGGCCCGGCGCGCGATCACAACCAAGGACATGCCGGCGATCCAGCGCATCAGCATGATGTTGCCGGTCATGCTTTCACCTCTGACTGTCGCAGCCATGGCAGCCTTGTTTGAAAGCAAGGACTACCTGTTCCCGACTGAGTCCTCAGAGAAGCGCAAGAAAGACCATTGGATCTACAAGCTGCTTAACGCCTCGTCGTTTGCCGGCATGTTCAACCCCAAGATTGAAATGGCCATGAAGTATATCTCCCGTGATCAGCCGCCTGGCGGCATGGCCGGGCAGACCATCGTCGGGGTCGGCCGCGTAGGTAAGAAGGCCATCGAGCTCAGCCTGGACGACACTAAGACTGACGACCAGAAGGAGGCAGCCTTGAAGAAGGTTGCAGCCAGGGTAGCCGTTGCGCCAATCAAGGCTACCGCGGTTACTGTCGGATCCGCAATCCACCCGGCTTTAGGCGCAGCTGCGGTAGCAGCTACCAATACTACCGGCTGGTCCAACGAGCTACAGGATGTAGAAACCCCCAAAAAGGGGACGACTCCCGCGCCGCAAGGGTTGCCTAAATACCGCAAGTAATAAGATCTAAACCATGAGTTACCTTATCACGTTCGCCCTGGGTCTAACCGTCGGTTTTATTGGAGGCCTCCTGGCCTTCAGAAACAACCGCAACAAGCTCGACCAGGCTGAAGCCAAAGCGCGATCTATCGCAGATGAATTAAGCAAGTGAAACCTTGCCTGTTTATATGCCTTATCCTGGCAGGCTGCAGCTCCCCGGCTCCGGTGATCGAGCCGTCCCCTCCGGCCGCGCAGCTTGGAACACTAGAGGCAAAGCAGGACAAGATCGACGGCCGCGTAGCCGGTGCCCTGGTGGCAATCGAGATAAACGCGGACAAGCCACCGGTCGTAAGAGCTGAAGCTAAGCTAGCTCAATCATTCTTACCGCCGGCTAGTGAGGAAGATAGGGCCTTTGCCTTGGCCAGGGCAGCAGCCCACGATGATAAGGCCTATCAAGCGCAGACAGAGTTTGCGCGCAAGTTTCTAGATCAGCTTAACCAGGATTGGAAGAAGGCCGACGAGCTATCTAAGGTCAACGCGGTTGAGATCAAACGCGTGACCGACGAGAATAAGCAGCTGCGCCTGGACCTGGTTCGCGTTGAGAAAGAGGGTGATCATAAAGTTTGGACCCTAACCGGCGCTGCGCTCGTAGTCCTGGGCGGCGCTGCCATGGTCCTGGTTGGTATTAAGAAGGGCGCCCCATTACTAGTGGCCGGCCTATTTGCCGGCAGCATACCTTACATAACTGAGAGCGAATGGTTCGCCTGGATCGTTGGCGGCACCGGCCTGGTCATGGCCGGGCTACTGATCTGGGTCATTTTTGACAAGGCGCGCGACGCCGTTAACGAAAATGAAACCAATAAAAAAGAAGTTTAAGATCGTTGAGGCTGATCTCACGAAAGACAAAGACGATGGACAGCTATATCATGTCAGCCCACGGGTGTTTAAAGTTGTCATTCATAAGAAACACCGGTCCGAGCGCGAGCGCCTGGACACGGTTATACACGAGTGTGTCCATATCGGGGATCTCCGGGCCCCAGAACGTAAGGTTAGGCACATGTCCGCGATCATTACCGAGGCTCTCTGGAGACAGGGGTATAGGCGATGAACAAACAGCAGCGCTACCGCATGAGGAACCCGAAAACGCCAATGATCGGGAACGCCAAGCAGCGCGCAAAAATTTACGGGGTTCCGTGCACGATAAGACCGGAGGACTTCGACATACCAAAGCTATGCCCGGTGCTTGGCATCAAGTTAGCGCATGGATCAAACAAGAAATCTATATACAGCTCTCCAAGCTTAGATCGGTTAATCCCCAGCAAGGGTTATGTGAAGGGCAACGTCTCTATAATCAGCAAGCTAGCCAACAGCATAAAGAGCTCTGCCTCATGCCCGGAACAGATCAAAAAGGTTTATGTCTGGATGAGGCGCGCGCTTAAAAATAATATATGAGCCCAACACCTCCACCTAATCCGGACGATCTTAGCTCGATCTTTAACGACGGCTTCCGATCTACTTTATTCGGCGCCCTGGCCATGACCGCCCGGCTGCTGCTGTCGCAAGAGAAGCAGACGTTTGGTTATGTGTTCCGGCGCTTGAGCGCAGCTATGATCGTCGCGTTCTTTGCGTCCCTGGTGGTGAGGGAATATATCTCTAGTGTATCCATGCAGTTTGCTGTCGTCGGCGCCCTGGCTTACGCCGGCCCGGAAGTCTGTGACTACATTCTACGCCGGGTTCTTAAAGCTGCCAGCAAGGTGTAATAGACTCCTACATAACGGAGTTGCAGGAGGCCTGGCGCCTGGCACGGTGTTCCCACCAACCAATGTATCAGCTCGACGTTAAGGCCGTTATTCGCCGCTTCGGTGGACGAATGGAGCTTTGGCGCCGGCTCACCGCCATGAAGCATAGCATATCAGTTAAGACGATCGAGAAGTGGACCGAGCGCAGCTCGATCCCTTCGTCTCAGCTGCTTGTTCTCATGGCCCTGGCTAAAGAGGAGGGCAAGCCCCTCGTCATAGCTGACTACGTCATTTCCCCTAAAACCGACAATGAACATCGACCCTCGTAACCGCACGACGGCTGAGCTGAAGCTCACCTTCGACAACATGTTGCAGACGCTGGACTCCCTTAAGGAGAACATCGCCCTGCATGAACAGATCCTCACGGAGCGCTACGGCGCCGCCATGAAGCTCGCCCTGGAGGCGTCCGGCAAAACGTCCGGAGAGCTCACCCAGGAGATCGACGGCGTCAAGCTGGAGCTCTCCGTTAAACCCAAGGTCAAGTGGGACAACCTTAAGCTGCGCGACGTCGCCGGCAGCATGGACCCGGACCTGGTCTACTCCATTTTCAAGATCGAGTTCTCCGTCCCGGAGCGAACCTTCAAGGCGCTCACGGACAAGAAGCTGATCGCGGATCTCACCGAGGCCCGGACGGTTACCTACCCGGAACCCAAGGTCACCTTCGCTTAATTTCCCCAACCAAAACCAACACATGCTCCGCATCATAAAAGCGGACGACCGATTAAAGGCCGTCCCCAAGATCAACATCGCCCTGTTCGGCCCGTCCGGCGCCGGCAAGACCACCCAGGCTCGCACCTTGGATCCCAAGACCACGCTGTTCGTGGACCTGGAGGCCGGCACCCTGGCTATCCAAGATTGGGCCGGCGACGTCCTAGACGTCCGCGCTACCGCCCAATCCCTGGGCGCCCACCCCTGGGAGATCGCCCGCGCGCTCGCCCTTTACATCGGCGGCTATGACCCGTCGGATCGCGACGGCGCCTACAGTAAGGCATCCTATGACCAGGTCTGCGCCCTGTTCGGCCCGCACATTGACCTGTCCAAGTATCAGACCGTCTTTGTGGACTCTATTACCGTCGCGTCGCGCGAGTGTTTCAAGTGGTCGCAAGGCCAGCCGGAGTCTGTCTCTGAAAAGACCGGCAAGCCGGACAACCGCGCAGCCTATGGCACCCTTGGCCGGGAGATGATCCGCTGGCTGACCCATTTGCAGCATGCCTCCATGTCGATCATCGTCGTCGGCATCCTTGACCAGGAGAAGGATGATCTCAACCGCATCACCTGGAGCCCGCAGATCGAGGGTAGCAAGACCGGCCGAGAGCTGCCGGGTATCTTCGACCAGGTAGTCACGATCCAGAACATGAAGGCCGAGGACGGCAGCATGTATCGCGCCTTCATTTGCCAGCAGCAAAACCCCTGGGGTTACCCGGCCAAGGATCGGTCCGGCCGCCTTGAGCTCCTGGAAGCCCCGGACCTGGGCGCGCTCATCCGGAAGATCCGGGAAGGCAAGCGCCTGGACACCACCATCACCACCACTCTGCCCAAGCAGTAACCAACCCAAAAACCAACCAGACATACATATATGTTCGACCAAACCACCGGAGCCTCTGGCTCCTCCTCCAACCAGCTGATCCCTCACGGGACGCTCGCCTTCGCCCTTCTCAAGGTGACCGGCGTCAAAAAGTCCAAGCGCACGGGCGGCGAATACGCCAACCTGGAGCTCACGATCAACGCCGGCGAATACGAACGCCGCAAGGTCTGGACCGTCATCATGAACCCGCAGGACCCGGCCAACATGGACGAGGTCAAGCGCGCCGAGGGTAAGCCCGACGGCGCCAAGATGGGCCTGGTCGCATTGACCCGGATCTTCGAGGCCGCCGGCGTGTTCACCAACGACCCGCGCAGCTACCAGAAATTCAACGGCGCTACCTTCGTCGAGATCCTCCAGCACATCGAGGGCCTTACCGCCGGCATCAAGGTTAAGATCGCCAAGGGTGGCGACGGCTACGACGACAAGAACGAGGTCGCGGAATTCCTGTCCCCTAACCCGGCCTCCGGCGCGTCCCAGAATTGGACCAAGCTGACCGGTGGCACGTCCGTTCCGGAAGCGCGTAAGAGCGCCTTCGCCGCGCCTGTCCAGGCACCGGCTCCGATCCAGGCACCCGCCCAGGCTGCTAAGCCGAGCGCAAGCTCGACGCCGCCCTGGCTGAAGAAGGCTAACACCGATACGAACAACCCGTTCTGATCTAACGCCGGCCAGCGATCTTGACTGACTCCGAAAGAGGGTCAAAGCTTCGCTGGTCGGTTGATCTTTTGAAGAAGGGGCGAGAAGGAAGCTGCTCAACGTGGCGTCGGTTCCATTCCGGCAGTAACCTTCGTAGCGGTGATGTGTCCTTGGTTGGCACACCTCTCCCGCCGCCCCCCCAAACGTCTTACCGACATGCAACTACGCCCCCGCCAGCGCGACTTCGTCGCCCGCTGCCTTAAGGCTCTGGATGACGACGGCAACACGCTAGGCGTGGCGCCTACCGGGGCCGGCAAGACTGTCATGCTTAGCGCCGTAGCGCGCGAGGTTGGCGGCCGCACCCTGGTGCTCCAGCACCGCGACGAGCTAGTCGCGCAGAACCGCAACACCTTTAAGGCTGTTGCGCCTGGGGTCCTAACGGATCTCTACACCGCCGGGCGCAAGAGCTGGTCCCCTGGCGTCACCTTTGGCATGGTCCAGACCCTTAGCCGGCCGGACAACCTGGCTACCGTCCCGTTTCTCGATCTCCTGGTCATAGATGAGGCGCACCACGTCGCCGCTGCCAGCTACAAATCGGTGATCCAGGCTGCCCGGAACATCAACCCGCAGCTTAAGGTATTCGGCGTCACCGCCACTCCGCAGCGCGGCGACCGCAAGGGCCTGGCTGAAACCTTTAATAACGTCGCGGACATAATCTCCCTCTCCGAGCTGATCAGCACCGGCTTCCTGGTGAAGCCGCGGTTCTTCGTTATCGACTGTGACATTCGCGACGACCTGGCTAAGGTTAAGGTAACGACTAACGACTTCGACATGGCCGAGGTTGCCGCGATCATGGACAAAGAGGTTGTCACCAACCGCGTCCTGGAGGAATGGACTAGCAAGGCTGCCGGCCGCAAGACTGTCATGTTCTGCTCTACCGTTGCCCACGCGGAGCACGTCTCAGAGTTCTTTAAAGCTACCGGACATAAGGCTGATATGGTTCACGGCGAAATGCCGGACGGCGAACGACGCCGGGTCCTTCGCGCCTTCGACAAGGGCGAGATCCAGGTGCTCGTCAACGTGGCCGTCCTTACGGAAGGATGGGATTGCCAGGACGTCAGCTGCGTCGTGCTGCTCCGTCCGTGCAGCTTTAAAAGCACCATGATCCAGATGATCGGGCGCGGGCTGCGCAAGGTGGATCCGGACCGGTATCCAGGCGTTATTAAATCTGACTGTATCGTCTTAGACTTCGGCTACTCCATCCTGGCGCATGGATCCATAGACACAGACGTCTGCCTTAGCCCGGAGCCCGGCAATAAGAAGTGCCCGGAGTGCCAGACCAAACTCCCGGCCGGAGCCCTGGATTGCCCGGTGTGCGGTTATGAATTCCCGATCGCGGCAGATCTAGAGGACGACGAGGACGAACCGGACGTCGAGATCGGCGACAAGATGAAGGCACCTCTGTCCCGTTTCAATATGACCGAGGTGCACCTCATGGACATGTCCCCCTACCGGTGGCAGGATCTGTTCGACGGCGCCGTAGTCATGGCCAATGGGCTCACCGCCTGGGCTTGCCTGGTCAACTTTAACGACAAGTGGTATGTCTGCGGCCGCGCGGACGGCGCAGCGACCCGGCTGATCTACGCGACCGAGGACAAGGTCACCGCCCTGGCTTCCGCGGATGACTTCCTGCGCCAGACCGGCGACAAGGACGCGTCCCGCAAGACCAAGCGCTGGCTGTCTGAGCCGGCGACCGACAAGCAGCTGCAGCTCCTGGATCTGACCGGCATGCAGTTCGGCATGACCAAGTATCTGGCCTCCTGCCTCATCACCTGGAAATTTAACGAGCGCGACATGAAGCGCCTACTCCTTCGATAATATGTTCTCACAAGAAGCACCCAATCCCATATCCCAGGCTGTCATAGCCGCGCTTGACCAGGCTATGCTGACCAAGCGATCCCAACAGACCCGGCGCCCATACCTGGGCGCATCCATGTGGGGTGACCCATGTGAGCGCAAGCTGGGCTATATCTACCACGACGCGCCGATCGACGATGGCCGCGGCTTCAAGCCGGAGATCCTGCGGATCTTCGACATGGGCCATGACGGTGAGGACCGGACCGCGGAATACCTACGCCTGGCCGGCTTTGAGCTACTCACCCACAAGGAGGACGGCAGCCAATTCGGGTTTGTCGCCGGCGACGGGAAGCTTAAGGGCCACATTGACGGCGTGATCATGTCCGGCCCGGAGATCCCAGGCCTGGTTTACCCGGTGCTCTGGGAGAACAAAGAGCTTAACGACAAGAGCTGGACCGATACTGTGCGCAACGGCGTCAAGAAATCTAAGCCGGTATACTATGCGCAGACCCAAACTTACATGGCCTACATGGAGCTGCCTAACGGCGCCCTGTTTACCACCAAGAACCGGAACACCGGCGCTATCTACGTCGAGCTGCTTCCCTTTGATCCGCGCGCGGCCCAGGAGCTGAGCGACAAGGCCGTCCGCGTAGTCCAGACCACAAGCCCGGACGAGCTGCCGCGCTGCACCAGCGACCAGGCTGACTTCCGGTGCAAGTGGTGCGACTTCCAGAAAACCTGCTGGGCTGTCCAGGCTAACCCTTCCCCAACCATACTACCTAAACCATCATGGCTTCTAAGAAAGTAAAGAAACCGGCAGATCCGGACATCGCACATGGCAAGACCATGCGCCTCCTGGTCGATGACTTCGCGGACAACCTGGGCGACGGCGAGATGCTTGTCGCGGACGGCTTTGACGCCGCGATCATAGGAGTGACTGAGGCCTGTGAGCCGGTCGTCGTTTACGATTGGGATAAGTGTGTAGAGATCTTGCGAAAGGATATGCCGGAGGAGGACGCGATCGAACACATGAGCTTCAATGTGACCGGCGCCTACGTCGGCCCGCGCACCCCGCTATTCATCCGACTCCTACAATGAAGATTAAGTTCAAGGGAGTCCACATGGCCCATTACCGGATGGAGCGCCTTAAGGCTATGCGCCCCCTCATCCACCGGGCTAACGACGGTAAGCGCTCGATACCGGAGGGCGCCAAGTGGCTGGGCTGGTCTACCTCCTGCCTCCGTAATTGGATCAAGATCCTGGGGATCGGCTGGAAGCGCCGGCATAAGCGCAACGGCTACGCGCTGGACAAGACCACCTGGCTTGGGCACATACACAAGGCTCGCGCTGCCGGTAAGAGCCAGACCCAGATTGCCGCCGAGCTCAACGTCGGCGTCTGGAACATCTCCAGGTTCATTAAAGACAACGAGCTCCGCATCCCCAGCCGACGAAACAAACTGATCCCATGACCGTAGCGACCAACCAAACCGACATTACCAACCACCTCTACGTCATCTTCGGGCTTATCCCGGACAGAGGATGGGTTAACGTCCGGGGCATAGGCGAGAAGGGAACCGATAAGGAGGGTATCTTTCGCGAGGACAAATTTATAGACCTGGGCGCCGGTGCGCAGCCCCAGGCTTTGATCGACGAGGTTACGCGGCACGTCGAGCGCTGGTCTAGCAACGGCATCGGCTGCTTCATTGTCCCGGCCATACTCTCAGAGCCCCAGGGCACATCTAAGAACGTGCATAGCTTTCGGTCCGTCGTCGTTGACCTGGACTCCGGGGACATAGACGCCAAGGTCCAATACCTGTGGAATGACATAGGTGAACCAACCGCGATCGTCTGCTCCGGCGGCGAGGTTGACGGACAGCTTAAGCGCCACCTCTGGTGGACCCTGTCAGAGGAGACGCATGACGTGGCCGATATGGTTAAGCTGCGCCATGAGCTCGCGGTCCGCGCCGGCGGGGATCTACAGTTCGGCATGGGCGTTGACTCCAACCCCTTCGGGCGCGCGCATCAGCCGGTCCGCATCGCCGGCTCGATCCACAATAAGAACAACCGGCCTAAGCTGGTAACCCTCAGCTTAACGGAAACGATCCATGACCTGGGCGCCTTTAAGGCTGCTGTCCTGCGGGCGCCCTATGCCTTTGGCCCGGCGCCGGCTGCCTTGGAGCTCCTGGACACCTCATTCAAGGCGCCCAAGGAGCCCATGGTCTTTAGCGAACAGGTGTTTGAGGGGGGCCTGGACAAGAACCGCTGGGGGCAATTCAACAAGGTTGCCGGCCATTATATCCGGTGCGCCCGGCGCGGAGAGATCAGCCTGGAGAAGGCCCAGGAGCTGACTGAAGGCTGGGTCCTTACCCAGATGATCCCGGCATGGCCGGCTGAGAAGATCCGCGCGGAGTTCACCGGGCTGCTCAACAAGGACACCGCTACCCATGGCCCACTCCTGGCTATCAAGGAGGCTAAGCCGGCTGGCCTGGTGCTATCCGATTGGGAGGTTCAGAAGTGGGCGCCGTTCGGATCCACCGGCACCCGTGAATTCCTGGTGGATAAGCTGATCTTTAATTCCCTCCTGCAGATGCTAGTCGCAGAGGGCGGCGCCGGTAAGAGCTACCTTCTCCTGGACCTGGCGCTCAAGGTGGCTGCCTGGGAGCCAGGCTCCGGTCTAACTTGGCTAGGCCATGAGGTTAAAGACGGGGGCACCGTCGTCTACTTCACGACAGAGGATGATATGAATGAGCTGAAGATCCGCTTTGGCGAGATCGACAAGGGCAACCTTCGCGCGATCGCCGGCAAGAAGCTGGTCGTCGTTCCCCTGGCACAGGCCGGTGGCGCCTTTCCCCTGGTCGATTACGAACCTCATACACGGGAAGCCAAGGCCTCCAAGCGCTGGAAGGAGACGCGCGACGCGCTCATGGCTATCCCGGATCTCCGGCTATTCATCGTCGATACCCTTAACTCAGTCATGCACGGCGACGAGAACGCCGCCGTCATAGCTAACGAATTCATCCGCGAGGTTAACGCCCTGGCGCACCCTATGAACATACCGGTCGTCGCGTCCCATCACGTCCGTAAGGCCGGCGACGAGCCCGTCCGCAACGTAGAGGACATGAAGGAAGCCGTCCGCGGCAGCTCAGCTCTGATCTCCGGCTTCCGCGCCGGCATCGGCATCTGGGCATGCGCCGACCAGGACCGGCGTCTGATCGCCATGGATCTACCTATCAAGAAGAAGGCCATGTGGAAGCTTGGCATCATTAAACAGAACAACCCGGAATACCTGGAGGGAGAGCTTACCCTATACCGGACACCATGTGGCCTCCTGGAGAACGTCACCGCGCAGGATCCTTACGCGTCCGGCAATATGAATGAGCACAAGGCCTGGCTGCTGCTCGCGATCCAGGAGGCCGCCATGGCCGGCCACCCCTTCAGTAACGCGACCAAGAACGCCGGCTCCGGCCTGTATAAGCGCCGGCACGAGCTGCCGGCTATCTTCTCCCGCACCGGGCCTAACGAGATCGCGCGCATCGTCGAGGAGCTGCTGCTCTCGAAACAGATCACCAGCTGCGCGGCGCGCGGATCTAAGGAGAAGAAGTGGCTCGATCTTCCCACCGGTAACTTTGCTCGCGACGAGGCCGGCCATGAAATGGGGTCCGGCGCCTGGGCGCCGCCTAATTGGAACCAATGGCGCTTTGACGACGAGCTCATGATTTGCACCCAAACCAAGAAACATACCACCACCAATGAATGAAGAACAAGATAAGCTAAACGATCACATGCTCCACATCCTGGGCAGAGTCTCGCACCTGGAAGCCCAGGTCGAAAGCCTGGCGCGATCCGCATGGAAGCTCCAGGAAAGCGTAGACCGGGCTGAGGCTGCGTTTAAGGTTGATGAGAAGATCCGGGAAAGCTTTGCCGGTAACATCCTGCGCCTGGGCTACGAGTGCCGGGACCTGGCCATCGCTAATACTGCGCTAAAGGCAGAGCTAGAAAGCCTAAAAGGAACGACCACCACCTTTGCGGACGGCTCTAAGCTGATCGAGGGCCCCCAGGGTTTTACGATCATCGACGAACCGGCCCCATATACCCGCGGAAACAAAGGAGATTTGGGCCAAAAGTAAGGCCTAAATCTTTTTTCACTTTTCTTTGGATTTGCGCTTGCACAGCTAACAGCTGGTGAGCATAACTTCACCTGTCAGTAGTAGATGCCAGCACCGGCCCCACAAGCGGGCAGTTAGCACCGGCATCGATCTCTGGCCCGTTTTTTGAAAGTCCAACTATACCGAACGCCGGGCCCGCAAGGGCGCCGGCAACCGGGCAGAAATGCCCGGTAACACTTTCTGGCCCGCAAGGGCCCGTATCACGACATGGCTCGCGCCCACACGCCCACCTGGCCTCGTAAGCCTCGCGCGCCAAAGCCGGTCATGTCATGATGCGTTATCTTTGCTCACTCCTGTGAGCTTGCATAGCCGGGCATAATCGAGGCACTCGTAGCCACCATATCAACAGGCCCCAAGGTGCTTCATCCAGACCGGCAAGCGACTCCTCGCCAGGAGTAAAATCCAGGCCCCGGCCGGACCGGGTCAACAACCGTAACTTACTCCGTTCCGCTGGGAGTCTAACTTAGCGGGCGGCGCGCGTCCGTTCAACGCGTTGTAAGGATCATGCCCCCACGCCGAAAGCTTCCGGGGCCAATGTTTAACCAGGCTCCAGACCGGCTACTCCTACGGGATACGCCGGATGCCATGGAAAGCGTAAAAATCGCGACCCATACCTGGCCTTACAAACCCTTTCCGGACACAACCACCCGGAGAAACAACCGACATGCTAAGGAGGGCAAAGCCGGCTACCGTCAACCTGGACTCCAGGATCGGTAGTCGGCAACATGTCGGATCTCTTTCGCCGGCGCAAGCCGGTCCGGCTAACCAATGACAGCCGGTGCTTTGATGGGATGAGCCCCATCTTCTGGCAGGATAAGTCACGCGCGCCAAAAGCGCCGTGTCGCGGCTGTCTGATCCGCGCTAAGATGGCATATAAGAAATCGGCGCCAGGTCGTAGGCAGCTGTTGAGGCTGCAAGGCCTGGCGTCACGCCCTTTCCACCCATGGATAACCAGAACCCGGTAGACTCCGGTAAGCAGTCTGCGTCGTGCCACCGCGCTAAGCGTGGCTACAAGAAGCTCAACCTCCAGGTGTCCAACCACCTGGTCGGAGATCTGATCAAGGCCGGTGTCACCGCGGTTGAGTTCCTTAATGGAGCTACGCCGTGGAAGGGTAAGTTCGTCGCTAAGGATCTGCGCTCTGCGCTGCTCCGGCTGCTCGACGTCCGCGCTCAATACACCGTCAAAGGCCTGGAGGCTCGCAAGATCCTCGGCGCCGGCGAAAACAAGGCTGAGAAGAAGAAGAAGAAGCTGCAGGCCCGGATCGATAAGCTCCAGGCTCAGCTGAAGAAGCTCATCAAGTAATAAACAGCCGGCCAGGCTAACCCCTGGTCGGCTTCTCTTTCCACCAACACGAACATGAAAGATAAACCAAACCTCTCCGGATGGAGCGTTAACCGCGTTAAGGTTTCAAAGATGGCCTCAGAGGAAACCCTGTGCTTCCGCGCAGAAGTAACCTTATACGGCGATCTCGTCGGTCACGCGTTCAACAACGGCCACGGCGGCCAGACGTATGTCACCCTCACGGAGGCTCAGCTTAAGAAGATGAACCTTCCAGCCGGGCTTACGGAGCACGTCGATGCCCTGGTCGAGGATCACGTCGCGGTCCAGGATCTGCAGCGCACTTACAAGCGCTGGGTAAAGAAGATCATGGAAGGCTTCGTGTTCGCCCTGCGCGACGACGAGAATAAGGCCTGGGAGGCCGGCACGGATCACCAGGAGTCTACTATGCCTCCTTTCCGCTACTACAGTAGCGTTGAGGCAGCACAGAAGCACACCGGCCCCGGAGGTAAGGATCACCGCGACGGCGTCCAGCATAGCTTCTATAGCGCGCGGCAGGGTCTTACCCGGCTCTGGCCGGACATGCTGGCCGCCCACTATAAGTGGAAGGCCCTGGACGACGCCCGGACCGACGCCATGCTGAAGGAATACGAGGAGAAGCTTAAGGCGCGTAAGCACGATTGCCCGCCGGCTTCCCCGCAGATGCCCGACGGCTACTGATCACACAGGCCGGACTCTAACAAGGGTCCGGCCTTTTTGGTGCATGAGTAACATCAACATCAATACCGGCTGGACCGCGAGCGAGCTTGCGGATCTGGTCAACCAACAGACGCACGGCTGTATCCGTGCAAGCGAACGTCTGGTGCGCTTCTACACCAGCAAACGGCTCCTGGACCGGCCTACGCGCTCCGATAACGACGGGCGCCGGGCTATCTACGGGGACCGGCAGCTTGCGCAGCTGAAACTTGCCATGGCCCTAAGCCATCGCGGCATCGGCCTGGACAAGGTTTGCGCGATCTGCAGCAACGGCTTCGCGGCGACGTCCACGCTGCTTTACATCCACTCTATGATCATCGGCCAGGACAAGGCTCTCTCTGAGCTCTTGTTGGACGCGATCAAGAAAACCCAAACCAAAAAATAACATGGAGATCGACGACGGGGATCTGGCCCCAGAATACCACCAGAACAAGAAGAAGATACCGGCCAAGGTGTTCACCGGCCTGTCCTACATCATCGTCACGGCAGTCGAGGGCGGGTCCTATACCCGCGACGACTACCGCGAATGGAAAGAATACGCCCACGCCGATCAGTCTGACGGCTCGTTCCGCGCCGGCGTCACCTTGATCCCTAACCGGCAAGGTCCGTATGCGCACCTGGACAAGGTCCCGGAGATCCGCGTAACACCGGAATGGCTCCACGCGCAGCTGACCAAGCTCGTGACCAAATCCATGACTATGATCGACGACGAGGATAACCAGGCTCCCCTCAAGGGCCGGCTGCTCAAGAACGCGATCCTGCTGCTCATGGGCGACGACGAGGTTGCCGGCGATTGCGACGTCATAGACTCCGGCGCGCTACTCCAGGCTGCCGTATACGGGGACGTAATCTACGGGTAACCACATGGGACTAGATATGTATGCCCTGGTCTGTGACCCTAAGAAAGTCATACGCGAGGAAGTCGCCGGGCTAATGACGGAGGCGCCGGCTGGACCGGAATACGCCAAGGTGATCATGTCCTGGCGCAAGCACCCGGATCTCCACCAATGGTTCACCAACCTATACTTCCGTAAGGAGGGTATAACCGGTGAGGCCACGATCGCGGAAAGCCAGATGGGCCCAGCGTTTAACTGCGGCCAATTTGTGCGCGTGACCGAACACGACCTGGATCAGCTCGACGCCGCGGTTGAAGCCAAGGCCTTACCAAAGGCCGCCGGCTTCTTCTGGGGCCAAAGCGAACCGGAGGACGCAAAGGAGGATAAGGCCTTTATCAAGAAGGCCCGCCGGCAGATCAAGAAGGGCAAGGTCGTGTTCTACACGTCCTGGTGGTAACCGGTAAGGTTGAGACTACAGGCTCCGGCTAAACGCCGGGGCCTTTTTTGTGCCCGCGCAGCTTCGCCCGGTAGCGGCGCATGGACTCAGCCTTAGCTGCCCGGCGATCCTTAGCTGAGGCCTTAGCGCGTGACCGGTGGTGCTTACTGTCCTGGCGCCAGGCTCGCGCGTAGCGCAGCTGCCCGGACACGGCGCCATGCAGCCAGGCGATCAATGCGCCCAGGCTTGCCATCACCGGCATCTCCCGCCGGCGCACCTGGAAGGGCACAGCCTGGTCCGGTTCCGGATCGCGCTCAGCTCGCGCGGCGAGCTCAGCTGCGGCCAGCTTAGCCTGGAAGTTGGTAGATCGCTTTTGCGAGAGACTGTAGGCGAGAGACGGGTCTGGATCCTGGGGGGTCATAAAGGGGTGTTTTATGGTATAGGGCGAGAGACGGTAGATAGCGTCTCTCGCGTCTCTCGCATGAAGTCTCTCGCGCACCGGCGCGTCAAAGCTGATCTAAAACAACATGTTACACCGCGCTGTAGATAGGCCTGTAGTAGCGAGAGACTGACCACGGGATAGTTTACCTATCCTGTCTACGCAGCAAACCCCTGTATTTACTGCCCTAACCAGAGGATCCCTACGGGAAGGATACGCTATACCCATATATGGGTCACGCTATCCCTGGACTCCCGGCTCATGCCGGTCCAGGTGCTCTACATCCTGTTTCCATAACTTTTGAATTTACATGGTTATGGAAACTATTGCCAGCGCAGCGCAGCGCTGCACGTTCCTGGCCGTGAAGATCATTCTGATCACCCAGGGCCACCCCAGGCCTCAACCCAGGCCGCGCGTGATCAGAGGCCGGGCGATCTCAACCCTGGATCCCCTGGCTAGCTTCTGGAAGGCCAGGATCCGCGCGTCGAGCTCAGCTATCCCCAGGGAGCTCGGCAGCCTGGCGCCCGGACCCATCAGCTGCTCCATGGCCTTTCTCATGCCCACTAAGGTTGAGGCCAGGTTCGGCAAACCTCATACCCAGGTCCCGGACCTGGACAACCTGGCTAAGCTGGTGCTCGACGCCATGCAGGATACCGGGCTGATCGCTAATGACTCTCACGTCGCGCTGCTTAGCCTGTCCAAGTCATGGGCGCCGGCTGACAAGGCCGGTGTCATCGTCGAGCTGGAGAACCTGGAAGCTCAGCCAGGACCCCCAGGCCAGGCCAGGCCGGATTGGCTGAAATAGGTCCATACCAGGCATAGGCTAGCCTGGGCCAAGCGCCTCCAGGGCCATCCTAGGCCCTACTTTTTTGGCTCATCTAGGTCCAAAACGTCCTTTTGGGCCGAAACGACCGCTTTCACCGTAGATCGCATGTTATCGAAAGTCTGCCGGCCCCGGTTAATGAATTCCTCCAGCTCGCTTACGCTCATCTCGCTCAGCTGCTTGCCGGATCGCTTGAGGCCCAGCTGCAAGCTCGCAGCTACGGCGCTTAGCCCGTGACCGGATGCCTCCAGGGTCCACTTGGCAGCCTGGAACCGAACCTGGGCCGGCGACGCCGGATCTACCATGAGCTCCTGGATCACGGCCCAGGCCCGGCTAGCTCCACCGGTCTTGATCTCAACGTCGCGCTTGAGCTCGATAGCTTCCCGGACGCGCGGATTGGCCAGCAGCTCCTTAGCAGCGCCGGGATCCGCGTAGCCGGCAGCCTTAGCAGCTGCCTTAGCGTCGCCGCCGTTACCGACGTAGCTTTCGACGTAGATCAGCTCCTGGTCGGTCAGCTGCGCAGCCTGGTTGCCGGCCTGGATCTGGAGCTCACCTTTCCAGGTGTCCTTAGCCTGGTTGAGATTGGTAGGGGTCTTAGGGGTCATTTGGTAAGCTCGTAGATCCTCATGGCAGCCTGGTAGCGCTTGGCCGGCACCAGGGCAGCCTGGTAACGATACGCCTGGAAGCCGGTAAGCCCCAGGTTGAAAGCAAGCCAGGTTTCATGCGCGAACGCCGGTCTGCCGATCCGGGCGCTCAGCTGATCGCGTAGCCAGGTCAGCCAGGTCCGCGCGTATTCCCTGGCCTTAGCCTGGTTAGTGGCCTGGCTGTATGGATACACCGGCAAACCGGCAGCCTTACGCAGCCTGGAGCAGTCGGCCCAGGCTGCCTTATGAAATTGCCAGGCGCCCCTGGCCAGGCCCTGGTCCCCTATTGCGTCAGATCTACCGGCGCTTTCAACCTGGGCAACGGCGTCGATCCACCGGTCCGGCACCGGATCGGCAGCCAGGGTGGCAGCCAGGGCGAGCGCCAGGGTGATCATGCCCGGCAGCGTGGCGCTGCGCTTACCGACGTGCAAGCGCAAAGCCAAGGGCGATCACCCCCCTCCTGCCGGTGCGCTAGCTACATAGGGCTCACGCGCGCGCGTCTACTAGGTGTCCACCCCTCCCCCTCATGATCACCCACCCACACCCCACCTACCACCCACCCTCCTACCACCTACCACCCACCTACCACCCACCTCATGCTCCTCCCTCCACTCACCCCCGGCCTACACCCCCGGTTTTTACTCGTAATTCTCATCTCCCCCCGCGCGCTAAAATTTGCGAGTCGCAGAAATATGGTCCTACAAACTGTTCCCTTGCCCGTTTTTACCGGCGCTTACAAGATCCGGCTATGTCGCAGCCTCCAGATCCATATCAGAGACAATACGATTTTACAGATCACTCTATTCAGCTGCCAAACGCGCCGCAGCCGGGCAATAAGATTGACCTGGAGCTCAACGAGGTTCGCGAGAGCTTGAACGTAACGATCACTCGCCTTAACGAAATCCAACGCGACGACGGCAAGCTGCGCGACTCAGCTATTCCATTTGGTCACCTTATTCCCGGACCTATCGGTCCTATCGGGCCGCAAGGGATCCCAGGCGTTGCCGGAATTAACGGCCAACAAGGCGTAGCCGGCGTAGCCGGCGTGCAAGGCGTGCAAGGAATTCAAGGCGTCCAAGGCATCCAAGGACCCCAAGGAGATAAATACGCGTGTATTAGCACCACCACGCTGCAGCTCAGCAACGGCACCAAAACTTTCACGACGCAAACCGGCCTGGCGTGGACGAGCCAGCAGGATCTGACGATCGTTTACGACGCCGCGCGCCACATGCACGGCACGGTGACCACTTACAACGCGGAAACCGGCACGATGGTCGTCGATGTTTCGCAGCACACCGGCACCGGCGGTCCATTTTCTCAATGGACGATCAACATTGAAGGCGCGATCGGCGCGTTAGGACCCGTCGGGCCAGCCGGACCCCAAGGCGAGCCGGGAATTCAAGGTATCCAGGGCCAGGCTGGCCAGGCTGGCGCGGTAGGCCCGGCAGGACCTGGGTTGGTTGACGGACTCACGATCTCAGCTGCCGCTGCGACGTATAAAACGATCGTTTCAGCCGACCTGGCTCTCGCCGACAAGGCTGCGCTCTCGCACACGCACACGATTGCGAACGTCACCGGGCTGCAGACGGCCCTGGACGGCAAATCTAGCACCTCGCACACGCACAGCTACACGCAGATCACCGGCCTCACGGATCAGATCGCTACTCTGAACCAGAGTATCGCGCTTAAGCTTGGCAAAGTGGTCGATGCAAA
>Ga0209443_1000987_pt1 | contig 18518 bp, 17 predicted proteins | sample LauGreBMM110DCMD_2_FD_187571 | JGI IMG/M metagenome (GOLD analysis project Ga0209443, IMG submission 187571) | Freshwater lake microbial communities from Lake Michigan, USA - Su13.BD.MM110.DCMD (SPAdes) (version 2) | ecosystem: Environmental > Aquatic > Freshwater > Lake | place: Lake Michigan... | reverse complement strand
GTCCTGCCCGGCTCATCGTCCTGCCCGGCTCATCGTCCTGCCCGGCTCATCGTCCTGCCCGGCTCATCGTCCTGCCCGGCTCATCGTCCTGCCCGGCTCATCGTCCTGCCCCTGCCCCGCCCAAAGCGTTGCCATTCAAGCGCTTAAGACGAATGCCCCGCAAACGAGCAGGAAGGCCCCGCCACGGGGTCGGACCCCCCTTGCGCTACCCCTAGACCATCCAAAAAGGGCACCTCTGCAAGCCCTTCCATTCGAGGCACTTAGAAGGGAAAAGACGATTGCAAGCCTTATTTGCAGGCACCTCTCCGGGCAACGTGGCGCGCTTTCCGATCCTTTCGCCCATTTCGGGCAGGCCCACAATCAACCCGGATTGTCACGACAAATCGCAAGGCTAGTTTCATGCCAAGTGACCTTGCCGCCTGCCGCCGCCCGCCGCCGCCCGCCGCCGCCCGCCGCCTCCCTTGTGAATAGACCTTTGATATCATTTGACAAGGTGTGATATGAGTCTACATGGTATGAGAAGGCCTGATATGTGAGAAGAGGGTTGATATTATGTGATAGGGTGTGAGATGAGTTGATATTAGTCCAGATAATATGAGAAGGCCTGATATCATGTGAAAATGCTTGATATTATGTGAGATGTGTTGATGTTATGTGAAATAGCTTGATATTATGTGAGAACGCCTAATATCATGTGAGAACGCCTGATATTATGTGAAATGACTTGATATTATGTGAGAGCGTCTGATATTATGTGAGAGGGCACCCCTTTTTGATATTATGTTAATATTGTATCATTCGCTGGCGCGGGGGGGGTCTTTCTTCAATCTCCCCACCTTCCATTAAACTCTTCTAAGAAGTCAAATCAAAAAATCCATGGGACCCCTTTGTTTCTATGGGTCTTTTCAGATATGGGCTATATATGAATCAAAAGAAAGATTCCCATTCTTTTCATTACTCTCTTCTAAGAAGCTAAACAAAAAAAATCCCAAGAGGCTTTTCATATCTATCTCTCTATCTAGATATCCCTCTAATAAACCAAATGGAAAAATCCACAGGATCTATTCTTCTCTATATCTCTCTTGAGAAGCTGAACAAAAAAAATCCAAAAGCTCATTTCTCTATGTCTCTATCAGCGTATATCTCAACAAAAAAAAATCCCCGGAGCTTTATTTGGACAGAAACTCTTTTCTGAAGCCCCGCCACCCGCCCCGCCAGCTAGAAAAAAAATTTGACTTTCCCTCTTCTCTCTGTAATATATACCACCATGAATAAACTATTCAAAGTACTAACCCTAGCCTCAACTCTTAGCGCCGCCACTCTGGCAGCAGACCTAGACAACCTGTCGGCATCTGTTGGCGTCGATTACAACACTAGCTATCTAGTAAACAATGTCTCTCAGGCTGAAAACGCCGCCACTACCAGCTTAAAGGTAGGAGTGAATCATTTTGGAGTAGATTTCTATGCTAGGGGCCTGTTCTTGGCTGACACCTCTCAGAACACTGGCTACCGCTACGGTGGTGGCCTTAGCAAGTCCTTTGGGCTGGCTGACGGCCTTAGCCTAAAGGTGGACGGCGCTGTTGACCGGGCTCAGACCGGGCAGACCAATGTCCTAGATTACACTGAAGCCAATGTAATTTTCTCTCTTAGAAATAGTTTCTTGATTCCTTATGCCAAGGGAGCCTATCAGATAGAACTTGACCAATATGGCTACACTGTGGGCGTTGAGAAGCCTTTTGAGCTATTTAATTTTATTACAGTCAATCCTGCTGTAGAATACACCAAGATGACCGACTATGAAGCTTATGCGGCCAAGATTACTTTGACCAAGACCATTTGGAAGAACCTATCTCTATTTGCCCAAGGAGCTTATATTGATAACAACTTCCTAACCAAGACAATCAATTTCGCCACAAAGGAACTCAATGGCTCCCTAGTCGGCTCGGGCGGTCTTCGCTGGGTCTTTTGATTGGTTTTGTAATTTTTTAAATCTCTACTCCCCTTGCTTAAAAAGCTTGGGGATTTTTTGTGTAATTATTTATTGTAAGTTAGTATGATACTGTAGCTTAGAGATAGTTATCAAAATAACAATATGGCTAAACACAATAACAACAAAGCTAAACAAGACACCTCCAAAAAAGTCCACCAAAAGGACAAAATGAAAGAAGAGATCCGGATTCGAGATCTCAATTGGTCAGACAAGCAAAAAGAATTCATAAAGCTTGCCCTGAGTAAAGAGGTAAAGATGATGTTTATTAGCGGCCCGGCAGGCAGCTCCAAAACTTTGCTTTCGATCTACTGCTCTCTTCACTTGATAAAAGACAAGAAAGTCAGCGACATCATGTACATCAGATCGCCTGTGGAAAGCAGCGATAGCAAGATCGGCTTCCTGCCCGGAGACGCTGACGAGAAGTTGAAGTATTACAACTTGCCTTTCGCAGATAAGTTGGATGAATTGCTATCAAAGGAACACGCAGATAGCCTAAATAACCAAGGCCGTCTCCAGAGTCACCCGTTATCGTTTGTTCGCGGCATGAGCTGGAACGCGAAGTCCATCATCCTCGACGAAAGTCAAAACTGCACAGAGAAGGAAATCATCACCCTTATGACCAGAGTAGGGGAATTTAGCAAGTGCTTCATTCTCGCTGATCCTGACCAATCAGACTTACCTAATAACAAATCTGGAGGCTTTGATAAGCTACAAAGTATATTCAGCGACAAAGAAAGCCAAGAAAAGGGCATCTACTCCTTCCAATTCACCGAAGAGGACATCAAGAGAAGCGAGCTAGTAAAATTCATCGTTACTAAACTCAAGAGTACTAAGTAACCTTTCTCCAGCCTTGAGAGTATAGATATTTAGTCAAGGTGGCCGAGAACTTGCGGACTTTCTTCTCCGTCTTCTCCCAAAAGAAGGCATGAGTGATTTCTTCGATAGTAACGGCCATCTCTCTTCTTGGCAGCAAGTCTGGATCTATGATTATCTTTGGGCGTTTGCTGTTTGGGTTGTCGCATAAGCCCTCTGCCCTTTCTTTGGCCGGGGGTTTTACCTTGTCAACAGAGTAGGTTACTCCTTCATCTGTGGTGAAGTTGAAACTTTTATTTGTCTTTTTGGGCATAATTAATATAATCTCTTATGAAAAGTTACTGTCAAAAATGCGGATCTGGTACAGAATACTTATATGATAAGCCTAAATTCTGTTCTGGCTGCGGCAGTAGTTTCTCCACTTTAGCAGCTTCAGCCCCAAAGCCTTCCAGACCCTTACGTAACATTACACAAGAAACAGAAGAGCCCGGAGACAAAGAGATAGATATAGAAAGAATGAGGAACTTATCTTCTCTTCAAATAGAGATTACCCATGATTCAGGCCATCAAAAATCAAAAATTAGTGACCTTATGGGAACAAGAGACTCAGGCCCAGAACCGAGTCAGGGAACCTTGCTTAAAATAGATAGAAAAGAAGCAATGGAAGCCTTTAAGAGAGAGGCTGGTTTTTATCCGTCTAAACAAGACACGAATGAAGAGGAATAAAATCAATTTTGAAAAATATGGCCCTCTCATCGACTCTGAGATAAGCAAAAGAAGAGGTCGGTGGACATTATCTGCTCTTAGCTGGCTAGACTTCGACGACGTCTCTCAGATTGTAAGGATACACGCCTATAACAAGCTCCATTTATATGATGAGACCAAACCCATCCTTCCTTGGATAAATAGACTCATCTCCAATCAGATAAAGAATATAATCAGAAACAACTATGGCAATTACACAAGACCATGTTTGAAATGCGCCGCCTCCCTTGGAGAACACGGATGCAGGATATACAATGAGCAGTGCGAAAGATGCCCCCTCTTCAAAAATTGGCACAAGAACAAAAAAAATGCTTACGATTTAAAAGTACCAGTCTCAATAGAAGACCATGTCAATGAAATAAACAGCCAGCCAACGCAAGGCTTGGACATAAGAACAGCAATACAAAATCTAAGCAAAAGACTAGAGCAAATCCTAAAGCCCGTAGAATGGCAAGTCTATCAACTCCTGTATATTGAAAATAAGAGCGAAAAATTCATCTGCCGAGCCTTGAAGTTGAAGTACGACGAGAAATCCGAGATAGCGTACAACAAGCAACTCCGCAACATTCAAAAAACAATAATAAAAAAAGCCAAAGAATGCCTATTTAATGGCGAGGTCGATGTATGACAGAAATAATTTTAACTCAAGAACAGCAAGACCAGATCATCCTGACTTGGAACGACAATAAAGAAAACCCTCCGAGCTTACACGACTTGACTAAGAAGGTCTTCAGTGACATCCCCGACCTAGATGGCCGAAGCGTCTACGGCAAAGCCATCAAGAAGTTTTTAGCGTCAAGAGACCTAAAGATTAAAACCAAGAGCGAATATACTCCCAAGGCGAGAATAGAGTTCCATCAAGACCAGAAAGACTATATCACAAACAATGCCTCTACCATGTCTGCTGTTGAGTTGGCTAGAGATCTTTTTAATGATTATAATTTAAATAACTTGTCAATTGAGGCTCGCAGTATCCAAGAATATTTAGGTAGCTTGCCTTCGCAAGTCAAAGACGTCCAAACCGAGCCAGAAGAAGACCAAGAAGACTACAAACCGCCCAAGAACTTGGAGAGGGCTTTGGTCAGGGTAAATAAATACGTTCTCGATGGCCTAGATAAAGACAAGTTGACAGGAAGACAAAAAAAAGAACTAAAATCTGTCATTGCCTATGCTCATACATATAGATTCCTACATCAGATAGGAACTTATACTACCCAAGTAGACAGAGATCTTTTTGAGAGTAGCTTTATAAGGTACACTTATGATAAAGCCGACCTGACTCAAGAAGAAGTGGACCAATACATTGTGTTAGCCACGGAAGTCGTTATTTCCTCTAGTATTCAGGCAACGATACAAGTTTTGCAGGGCCAAATTGACGACGACGTCAAATCAGGCTTGAAGATTCCTATGGTATTGGTGGATGCCATCACTTCAGCCAGAACAGAATACAATCAATGTGTTTCTCGCCAACAAAAACTACTCAATGACCTAAAAGTCAAAAGAAGTGACAGAATTTCCAAACAAGTCCAAGAGAATGCCTCTATCTTGAATTTGGTGATGCTATGGAAAGACGAGGACACTAGAAGAGAGATGATCAAGATGGCAGACATGCGCCGGGAAGTCTTGAAAGATGAGATTGGAAGACTGACCTCTATGGACGACGTCAAGGCCAGAATTTTTGGTATCACAGAGGAGGAAGTGTTGAATGCTTAAGTGCAAAATATGCAATTTAGAATTCGAAACTGATAAGACTTTTCATTCTCACTTGAAGTCTCATAAACTGAGGATGGCGGAGTATTACCAGCAACACGAACAGAGGAGAGACTTATATTCTGGTGAGTTGATAAACTTCAAGAATAAAGACTACTATTTTTCTAACGACTTCAACAATAAAGTCTCCATGAAAAACTGGCTCAAAGCCCAGCCACTGGAGAAACGCAAAGAGTACCTGAAAAATTTTCTGATGCAAAGAAAGGTCAAAAGAGACCTAAAGTATTCCCCTTGTCAGGTAGAGCTAAGGTCCATCACTAGCCCGCCATTGAATTACTTTCACGAATGCTTTGGCGACTATTACAAATTGTGCTCTCAATTGGGGTTCGAGAATAAGTATGTTTACCCCAAGGCTCAGTTGAAACACGAAATAAAGGATGGCTTCAAAATATTCATAGACTCAAGAGAGCAGATGCCTCTAATCATAGACTATCCTACGGAGGTCAAGGGCTTGAAATTCGGAGACTACGCTCTCAACGACCCAGACAATAGGTGCTACATAGAAAGGAAGTCCATTTCCGACTTCATAGGAACACTCAGCGGCGGCTTTGAAAGATTTTGTAGAGAGATTGATCGTTCTAAGGCTAGCGAAGCCTCCTTGGTGATACTAGTAGAGAGGCCGCTTCAGGAGTGCTTGAGTTTCAATTACTTAAGCTACGTATCAAAGAAAATTAAGGTTACTCCTGAGTTTGTGTTTTTCAATGTGAGGGAAATAATACAAAAATACCCAGATGTCCAGTTCTTGTTTGTTGAAGGTAGAGAGGAATCAGTCAGAGTGATGAAAGCCATATTCTTTAGCAATAGTGAATATAAGAAATACGACTTGCAATTGATGTACGACCTTAAACTATTATAATCTATGTGGGTAGAAGGAACAAAATACAAAAAAGAGAACCCCAATTACAACGAGATATTCGCTGCACTTGAGGGGGAGCTGGAGGACAAGGAAGCCAAGATTTCTTTGATCAAGTTTTTGCGTCAGAATCTATATTTCTCCACGTATATCCTCACTGGCATAAAGCTTTCCCCATATCAAGAGATAACTCTCAAAGGGATGTTCAACAGGAACTTCTCCATGTGCGTGTGGGGTCGTGGCTGTGCTAAGTCATTTATTGCTAGCGTTTATTGTGTGCTGCAATGCATCTTCGAGCCCAATACGAAGATTCTTATAGCTGGTCCTACATTCCGAACGGCTAGAGCTATCTTCAACAACATCGAAAAGATGAGCGAGACCAAGGGGGCGGAGCTGCTGCTCCAAGCTTTCGGGGCTAAGAGTAAAAGAAATGATTTATATGAATGGGATATCAATGGCGGGTCCATAAGGGCTATTCCTTTGAGTGGTGAAAAGATTCGTGGTTTCCGTGCTAATGTACTTGTTCTTGATGAGTTCTTATTGCTACCAGAAGAGATAATCAAAAACGTATTGATGCCATTCCTTGTTGCGCCGCAGGACATGAAGCGAAGAATAGACATTAGAGAAATGGAAGACCTACTTATCAAAGCAGGAAAAATGAAGGAAGAGGACAGAATGGTCTTTGTGAATAATTCCAAGATGATAGCCTTGTCGTCTGCCAGTTATACTTTTGAGAACCTCTACAAAACATACCAAGAATGGATAAATAAAATAACAGATAAAGACAAGCAAGAGTCCTCCTACTTCGTCTCTCAGCTCGGATACGAAGCGTTGCCACCAGAGATGATTGATAAGACTATTATTGAAGAAGCTCAGAGCGGCGGCACCTCTCACTCGTCTTTCCTTAGAGAGTATTGTGCTCAATTCACTGATGGCTCTGATAGTTATTTCAGTGCTAAAAAGATGGAAGACTGCACCCTTAAAGATGAGCATCCGCATACTCTTGTCAGGGGCACTTCCGGCAAGAAATACATAGTCGGGATTGATCCGAACATGAGCGACAGCCCGAATGCCGACTTCTTCGCTATAGCAGTCATGGAGCTGGATGAGGAGAACAAGCTGGGGGTCTTGGTTCATACTTACGCTGGCTTGGGAAACTTAAATAACCATGTGAAGTATTTTTCTTATATCATGACGCATTTCAATGTGCATATGATTGTCTGTGACAACGCGGGTTCTGATATCTTCATGGACACTTGCAATCAATCAGACTACTTTAAGAACAATAAAATAAACATAAAGACCATCGACTTCAATTCCGATGCGGAAGGAGACGACTACGCCATGCAGCTCAAGAACGCTAGGGTGCAATATAACCTAAGCGAACATAAGATAGCATTCAGCCAAGTCTTCTCCTCTAGCTTCATTAGAAAAGGAAACGAATATCTCCAAGCTTGCATAGATTACAAGAATGTATTATTCGCCTCTCGGACTTGTTCGAACGAAGTCTTCTTTAACGAGACCATAGGGGTTCCATTGCCGAAGGATTTGATATTCAATGCCGAAAAATCTGAATGGACTCCTCTAGACTTCCTAGAGAATCAAGACGACTACATCTATCAAACGAAAAAACAATGCGCAATCGTGGAGTGTAGCGCCACTTCCAGAGGCATGATGAATTTTGACTTACCCCAACACTTGAGAAGAGGCTCCTCCGCCAATCGAGCCCGGAAAGATAATTATTCGGCATTTATGTTGGCTAACTGGGCGGTGCATTGCTATAATGAAATAATGTCCGTAGAAATAAATAATGTGACAGAAACTTTCACTCCTAGGATGTTTTAGTGTAATTTTAATGTAGTATGGGTAATTTAGTAAGAGTCAAGCAGGTAGATCAGTCTGACTTTTCTGGCTTTTTTGTTCAAGTCGGAAACGTAAACTATTACCCTCTTACCAATCCATCTGGTTATCTGGTCAATTCGGATCTCAACACTGCTACTGGGACCATCAATTCGAATATTAATACCCTTTCGGGTAATTTAAATAACAGCATAAATCAATCCCTGATTTCTGGCAAGTCTTATACAGATACAGCTTCTGGAACTTTGAATTCTAGATTAGGGACAACTGGAAGCTCGTTGAATTCTAGTATCAACAATCTTAGCGGGTATGTTGTAGCTGTCAGCGGAAATCTTAATTCTGGAATAAATTCAGCAAGTGGAACGTTAGATACCAAAATTAATACTTCGAGTGGATATGCGAAGTCTTATACTGATTCTGTATCAGGAATCTTAAATACTAAAATAGTCTCTGGGTCGAACACTGCCCTAGTAAATTCCATAATCAGTGGAGATAATTTCCATTTTACTGGAAAGAAATTCTTCGATTCTTCAATCTCCACTAGCAAGATAAACATCAGCGGGGCCAGCACCCCAAGCTCAATCTACATCGCTAGTTCTTCAGGCTCCATGTCTATAGTAGGTACTGGTGGTGTATTCGTCACCTACTCCGAGACCGGAACCACCAACTCTATGTGGTCAGTGGCTGACGCTGCTGGCCTGCCCATGCTGGAGCTTTTCGACGATTACACTTTGATTTTAGGTCATTCGTCTAGACCTTCCGTGACCTTGAGCGGCATTTCTGGATACGTTTTGATGCCGAGCTTGCCGACCTACACTCAGATATCCGGATTCCCATCTGGGACAGTTTACAGAAGCGGCAGTTACTTGATGATAATATAGGATTTTAAAAAATGACCAAGAAGCCAACCAAAAAAATGCAAGAAGCTAACGCAAGCGCCAAAGAAGTCACTCCGATGATGACATCTTACGCCGCTGATGAGAGCAGCTCTTCGCCGTCCAGAAGAAATTTATCGGGAGTAATAGAGAGGACAGACAGATTTCATAACATCGATTACGGTTTGGTGCCCTTTAAGTATTCTCACAATACATCCAATAAGAGCAGCCTAAATATCAGAGATGCCATCATCCTCTGCCAAAAGGCTTATTATAATTTTTCAGTCTTTAGGAATGTTATTGACTTGATGACGGAATTTTCTTGCAGCAGCCTGTACTTCACTGGCGGCAACAAAAAGTCAAGAGAATTCTTCGAGGCCTTTTTCAAGAAAATAAATTTAGAGAATTTCTTAGATAAGTTTTTCAGAGAATACTACAGGTCTGGGAATGTATTTATTTATCGCTTTGATTACACTCTAAAACCAGAGGATGTGCTCAAGATTACCCAAACCTTTGGTGGGGGAGTCTCTGAAGAAGCGTCTTCTGCTGGAGTTGTGCTGCCAGCTAAATACATGATCTTGAATCCAGCCGACATCCAATACGGCGGGAATATATCTTTCGTTGGCGGTAAATACTATAAGATTTTGACAGACTATGAGTTGGAAAGACTTCGTAATCCTACCACTGATGAAGACCGCGCCGTGCTGAAAAGCTTAGATGAGCAGAACAAAACAAAGCTAAAAAAGAAAACCTACTCAGGAGCCGGGGCTTTTGTTTCGTTGCCTTTGGATGTAGATAGAGTAAATGCGGTATTCTATAAAAAGCAAGACTATGAGCCCTTTTCTGTCCCTATGGGCTTCCCAGTGTTAGAAGACATCAACTGGAAGCAAGAGATGAAAAAGATGGACATGGCCCTGACTAGGACCACTCAGCAGGCCGTGTTGTTGATCACCATGGGTAGCGAGTTGAAGAATGGCACTCTCAACATCAACCAAAAGAACATCGAAGCCATGCAGGGCTTATTCCAGAACCAGTCTGTTGGTAAGGTTCTTGTTTCAGATTTTACCACTAAGGCGGAATTCATTATCCCAGATATCGGGGCCATCTTAGACCCCAAAAAATATCAAATTGTAAATGAAGACATTCAACTTGGCTTGAATAACATATTGGTTGGGGATGAAAAATTTAGCAGCACCAATGCTAAAGTAAATATATTCATGGAAAGACTAAATCAAGGAAGAAAGGCTCTAATAACTGACTTCCTACTCCCTGAGATAAAGAGGCTTTCTCAGAATATGGGTTTCAAGAATTTCCCGACTCCCCATTTCGAAGAGATGGACTTTAAGGATACTTCTGTTTGGAACCGTGTATGTGCTCAACTCGTTCAAATTGGCGTGCTTACCCCGTCTGAAAGTATAACCGCTATCAACACTGGCGTATTACCCGATGAAGAGCATTCTGTAGAGTCTCAAAGAGAGTTTCTGGAATACAAGAACGAAGGCTTATACGCTCCCGTAGTGTCTGGACCCGGAGCTGGGGCAGCTCCGATAAACACAGGGAGACCAGTCGGATCAAAGGCTCCTCAATCTACCAAGACTCCGTCTCCCGCTGGCGGCGGCAAAAAAACGCCTGCTATTGCTTCCTACTCTATAAAAGGAGTATCTGAAGCTTTTAGAGAGTTCGAGAAACTGCAAGCTAAAGTCGAGGACTTCCTAAAGAAGAAGCATAAGAAGAAAACTCTTACCCCGGAGCAATTGCAAGTCGTCGAAGCGATGGCTAAAGACATCTTCACCAACGAGGAGAAAGACAAGTGGATTTCCTCAATCAAGGAGTATTCTTCTGGATCGGCCAAACCCAATGAAGATAGGATTTCCAAGCTTAAAGAAATATCTGAAGAACATGGAATTGACCTTTTTCACGCTTCCGTATTGAATTTTAGTCAAATCTGAAAAAAAATAGTGTAATATATTCGTAACTATCAACAAGATGAGCATCGATGAGCAAATTTTAATCAGCGGCCCCTCCCCTAGGGAAGGGAAGGTCTATTTGGTTGATTACGCTCATGAGGTCAACGCCAAAAACGAAGCTGGCCAGAAGGCCGCGAACCAGAAAGAAAACGTCATCAAAGAAGGCTCTGAGGATGCGGTTTCATTCTCTAAGAAAGTGATTGAAATACTAGGCCGGAAGGTCAAGGCCCACAATGGCAGCCAAGATAGAAAAGCTAATTTACCGATGCTTAAAAGGGTCTTTAAGAGAGCTGCCAATTCTTTCAACTCCGAAGCGGATGCCGATAAAAGCATAGCTATATTTTCCATGGCTAGAGTGAATTTATTTTTGAGAATGCTTAGCAATGAGCACTTGAAGAATGGTTCGTATAGAGATGAGTCTTTGGCGAACTCTAAGTTTTTAGATATCTCTGACTATTGGCAGGTCGAGGAGCAGGACTTTTCGAAAGCTTCTCTAGATTTGAAAGAAGTGGGCGAATTCAACTTTGCCAATTCTGAAGATTTATATTTAGATGGAGAAGACTCTAAAGAAAAATGGTATGGAATTTAATTACGAGACAAGCTTCAGCTTCATAGTCAAGCCTCTGGTGTCGGAGGAGAAGGACAAGTATTTGGCCCTAGCTTCCTCTAAGGAGCTTTCCAAATTTCTACCTAATATAGACACAGAGAAGAATGTTGACTTGCTTCCTATAGCTTTCAACGCTGCTGTAGTCAATAGAGTGAATAAAAATGGAGACGTCATTGATTCCTTATCTGCCGCTTCTCTATATAAAGATTTCATAAACAAACCAATTAATGTTGAACACAATAGAGAAAGAATAATTGGAGTAATTTTAACCGCTGGGTTTAGTGAGTTTGGATCAGACATTCCCCTTGCGGAAGATCAAATAAAAGATCTAAAGGGTCCATACAACATCACTCTCGGCGGCGTTATTTGGAAAATAGCTAATCCCACTTTAGCAAATGCTATTGAAGATTCTGCGGACGAATCCAGCGAGAACTATCAAAAGATAAGCGCAAGCTGGGAACTTGGCTTTAATGACTTCAACTTGATTGCCATCGAGGGCGAATCTAAGAACATCGAAGATGGAGTTGAGATTTCAGACGCTAAGGAAGTCGATTCATTAAAAAGTAATCTAAGGGCCTATGGCGGGTCTGGCAAAGTAGATAAAACTCGCTGCTTGTACCGCAAGGTAATTGGTAACGTAGTCCCTCTCGGGATTGGTATAACCGAGACTCCAGCCGCCGATGTGAAGGGCATAGTAACTGATAAAACAGAGGCCACTGTAAAGATTGCTGAAGAAAATATTTCCAAAATCACAATTTTAGATGTAAAGAATAGTATAAAAGAAGAAACTATGAAAATCAAAAGCACCAAAGATATCACAGATGAGAGCCTGAAGCAAATTTCAGCGTCTCAAATCGCGGACTTCATTGAGCAAGAACTCAAGACTGCTTCCGAACAGTTCTCCGTAGAGAAATCTTCCATTGAGAATGCGTTGAAATTGGCTCAAGACAACCATAAGACTTTGCTAGCTGAGCATACGAGCCTCAAGGATCAAGTCTCTACTCTCAAGACTTCTCTGGACTCTGCTCAGGCTGAGATGCTAAAGGCTGCGGCTTCTGAGGCTTTTAATGCTAGGATGTCCGCTTTTGATCAAGAGTATGATCTGGATGCTGATACTCGTCAAATTCTAGCTAATGATATCGCCAGCTTGGATGACGAGTCTTTCGCCGCGTACAAGAATAAGATGGCCGTCTTCATGAAGAGCAAGAAGAAGGGCGCTAAAGTAGAGAACGGCGAGAAAGAAGACAGCAAGGAAGACAAGAAAGAGGACGACAAAGAAGAGAAGAGTAAGGAATCGAAAGCCTCTGTAATTGAGGCCGCTATCGATAAGGCTGAAAAGCCGGTCATTGATATTCCTCTCACTTCTACCGCTTCTGAGGACACTCTATTCAATAAATATAAGAACGCTTTCAACTATGACGGTTTCATAGTTAAATAATCCCCGACAAAAAAATAACAATAAAGTAATAATAATATGGCTTACAAACTAAGACCTTTTAGAGACTATAATGAACACGATGTACTAAATCTGTTCTCTTACGACACCACCGGGCTGACTGCCGGTTCAATCAGCGTTACCAAGGGCACCTTGGTCAAAATCGCCACTGGTTGGAAGAATTACAACTCTGGAGAAGAGATTGGTGGCGGATTGGAGTATATCGGCAGCGCCGGTACTCTCGCTCCTGCCAATGTCGTCTCCCAGCGTTACGGCGTTACTGCTAAGGTAGTCGCCTCGACCACTGGAGAGACTCCCATCGGCCTCACTCTTTTCGACTTGAAAGACGCTGATGAAAATGGCGAGTTGCTCAAGTACCGCCCTCGCAAGGCCGCTGAGATGCAAGTTGTAATCCCCGGACAAGCTACCCCCGTTGTCACCCGTGGCATCTTCTTGATGCAGGGAGTGCTCGGAACCCCGACTGCTGGAGGAGTTGCTTACGCTGGCGGAACCGGACAAATTACTGCCTCCACTGGAGCCGGCGGTATTCTTAACGTGGCTATCGGCAAGTTCCTCGGAGCCGCTGACACCAACAACGAAACCCTAGTCAAGTTGGCCCTATAATCCAAAAGGAACAATTAACATGAGAATCAAACTAAAAAATACTCCTGAGCAAGTTGAGCTAATCAAAGCTCTCGGAGCCAAAAACAAGATGGTCTCCGCCGAAGCTTCTGAAGCTTTCGCGGCTTTCCTTGGACCCGTAATCCAAAGAGTCATTCTACAAGCGGGCACCGCTAGTCAAATCTATACTGATGCGCCGTTCGATGAGAACGACTCTCCTAGCTACCCCCTCGACCTATACTACAACGAGCTACAAAATGGCTACGTTAGCGTCTGGTCTCAGACTCTTGCTGGCGGCTTGCCTAGCTCTCAGGACGTCTCTGCGATTCAGGAAGTCAAAATCGCGACCTATCGCTTGGACAGCGCCGTTTCAATCAACAAGAGATACGCTCGTCAGGCTCGCTTGGACATCATCGCTAAGCTAGTTGAGCGTATGGCTCAGGAAATCCTAGTGAAGCAGGAGCGCAACGCTTGGTCTGTCATCCTGAAGGCACTTGGCGAAGCCTCTACCACGCCCCAAGGCTTGGCTGCCCTTAAGCACTACATCGCTGCTGGTACGCTAACGGCGTTCAAATTGGACGACTTGAATAGAGCGATGACCCGCACTAAGCGCATCAACGAATCATGGGCTGGCGGCACCGCTCTAGACGCTTATAGCTCCGGAATGACTGATCTATACGTCTCTCCTGAAATCAAGGAAAAGATTCGCGCCTTCGCCTATAACCCCTTAAACACCACTAAGGGCGCTACTGGAACTACGGATACTAACGTTGGCATTGCTCTTCCCGACAATATGAGAGAAGAGATTTACCGCAACGCTGGTATGTCGGAAATCTTCGGCGTAAACATCGTTGAGCTAGTTGAGCTTGGCTTGAACAAGAAGTATAATGTTCTATTCGATAATTATATCTCTGAAACGGATACTCTCTCGACCGCCTTCAACCCCGGCGTCCACCAGATCCTTGTCGGTGTTGACAATAGCCGTGGGGCTTTGATCCGCCCGGTCGCCACTTCTGGCGAAGTTGGAAGTCAATTCAATGTCATGCCTGACGACCAGTTCGTCCAGCGTTCTGACAAGGCTGGATTCTACGGGTCTCTCGAAGAGGGCCGTATCTGCATCGACGCCCGAGCCCTCTCTGGCATCATAGTCTAATCTGAGTGAAATTCAAATAACCCGCTGGGGCAACCCAGCGGGTTTTTTATTTGATAAGCGAACATTTAAAGAATATAACTTAACATGAGTAAGAAAAAGAATAGCCTCAAAGACCTCAAACAGATAGACGCCAAAGAAGAGAAAGGTAAGCCCACGACTCTAGACCAGCTCTGGGGCGATACTGGCTTGAGCAAGTATGGGACGCATGACCCGGCAGAGTATAAAACTCGTCTGAAATCTATGAATAGATCAGATATGCAAGCCCATGCGCTAAGCGTCGGGATCTTGCCCACAGACAATCATGAAATATTGACTGCTAGACTAGAGAGGGAGTTTTTGAAATATATACTAGCTTACAATACGCCCACTGAAAAAAAGCAGAAAACTAAAAAAGTAAGCCAAGAAGTGATGAAGATATTGTCCGAGGGTAGATAATCAGTGTAATTTTAGTAGATGGGCAATCTAATAAGAGTAAAGCAAGTCGATCAGGTTGAATTCTCTGGGCTGATAAGGCAAGTAGGAGACCCCAATTATTACCAGAGCAGCAATCCGTCTGGCTACATATCCTCCGTCTCCTCTGACGCCAGTTTTATAGCCCTTAGCGGCAATCTAAATACAACAAGCGGAAACCTAAACTCTTCCATATCGAACACCAGTGGCGCGCTGAATGTCAAAATTCAGTCCACTGGTTCTTTTTTGCAATCAGAGGTTTCTTCTTTAAGCGGTCAACTATTTACTACCAATACAAATCTTTCCGTAGTTTCTGGAAACGTTGATTACTCGGTATATCTTACCACTGGCTTGCAAAACCAAGTCTCTGGGATAATAAGTGGCCAAACTACTTCTTTCAACTCTGGAATCTTAAGTGCAAGCGGCGTACTAAATTCAAAAATCACTAACGTCAGCGGCTTGCTTAACGCAAGAGTTTCTTCTCTGGAGACTTCTTTTTCTACCTCTGGTAGTAATTTTGTTGATGTTGTTTCTGACAATCAAACAATCAGCGGCTCTAAAAGCTTCTCTAATAGGGTAGGGTTCAAGCAAATAGACCTCTTGCCTTATTCTGGAAACTACGCGAATCCCGGTGGGCAACATGGTATTTTATTTACTCAATTTATAGATAACCAAACCTTCTACGCAAGCGGCTTGGGGACCATAACTGGAGACTACTTTATTACAAAAATAATGCAGCCCAATAACATAGAATGCGTAATCTCTTCTATGATTTATACGGGCGCTTACTAGTATGAATATTTCTTATGGAGCGACTGATGCCGGTGCTAGTTCTTGCGTTTTATTGTATGATGTATATGATAAGTCTTACGCGGGCGAGCCGACTACCAATTTGTTTTCTCAGCCCACTGTCAATTCCGGCTTTGGAATAAAGCCGACGGACACTGGCCGGGCTTTCTATAAATTAGACTATTATCAAAATATTAGTGGCCAAGGAACTTTTTCTGGCAATGCGCCGGGGCCATTCAATGTTTCTGATTCTGTCTATAAGTATAATTTTGTTTCTGGCCAAACTGATTCGACTAGCAACAAGCATGGATTTCAAATCAACATAATAAGAGGAGATACTTATTCTGTCTCTGTCGATGCTTACGTCTCTACTGGGCACCCAAGAACTGGGTCGGCCCCCGTCTTAAGTCTTACTCCAAACTTGACTGGTTCTTTTGCGACCGTTGCGAAGAATTACAATTTCGACTCCAAGGGCACTTGGCAATCAATACAGGAGAAGATTTTCGTTCCCTCGGTGTCCTCATCCACAAATCAAAACGCCACTGTCTTTGAAATATCTGTGGCCGCAAAAATTTCTGGCCAGCATCAATTCTACGGGTCTGGCTCGGCTCAAGGTTTTAATGTGGGCAATAACCAAGGGAGAAATTTATCCCTATATAAGGGAGCGACCTACGCATTCACGCAGTCCAACTCTAGTAATATAAACGATGAATTCTACTTATCAATCGGACCTTCCGGAGCGGGGTCAAGCGTTTACTCTAATGGATTTTCTTATTATGGAAACAAGGGATTCGATGGCTACGCTTTATTCACTGTACCATATGATGCTCCAGCATTGGTCTATTACTCATCTAGAAATGCTTCTTCTAGTTATTTTGGTGGCAAAATAAATATTCTTGGAGCTTACAACTCTGGCAATACCGGTAACTCTGGAAACGGCGGTTCCTCTGGTTCTTCTGGCAACTCTGGTAATTCGGGATCGAACAACGTCTCTGAATCTTATTCCGTATGCTTTGACCCAACGAGATCAGAGTTGAGTGGCTCAAATTTAAATGGTGGATACATCCTATACAAGAACATGCAGTTCGAAAAAAACAAACCCATGTTCAAGGGAATAGTTCACCCCACTAAATTTACTTCATCTTCGCGCTCAGCTTATGGTTCTTTGGTTGATTTAAGCGGCAATGGGAATGATTCTAATCTGACAAATGCGATGTTTGATTCTTCTTCTTTCGTATCTTTTGGAAACAAAACTAATTCTTTAGATGGCGGAGTGATAGACATCAATTTGAATTATAACCAAAGCAAGGCATTCTCAATAGGAAGCTCGAAAATCCAAACTTACGACTTTTGGTTTAAACAGACGGCCTCTTCATTCAGGAAGGCCTACTTGATGGCTAGGTCAGCCGGGGACTCTGGCGGCTACTTTACTGAGAATTCGGGCTACCCACAATTAATTTACATACAAGACAAAAGGGTGTATTTTTCGTTCACTTCCCCGAGCAACACAATCTTATCAGGATACTCTGATCAGGCAATAGAATTGAATAATCTATACCATGTGGTTGTAGCTATCAATGTCAATCTAGCTACTGGATTGAAAGCGGAGGTATACGTAAATGGCAAGCTATTGAATGTCTCAATCAACTCTATCTTGAGCGCCCCGCTGGGCTTGGCCGCTACAAATGTGAAGGCTTCCGTAAAGACCGTTGGCAATACTGGCAATACTTCTAATTCGGGGTTCTTGAGCCAAACCAATCAATTCTATTGTGTCTCTGCTTACGACTCTTATGGCGAGTCCAAAGCTTCTTCTATTATTTCCGTGCCCGTAGATTCTACAAAAAAGTCTATTCAATTATCTTGGAAAACAGTAAATAATGCTAATGGATATTACTTATACAGATCCACAGCTTCTTCGTTTGGTAATTATTCTCTTCTTTATGATACCAGAAGCCAAGTAACCAATACTTTTCTTGATGAAAATGCCCCTCTGAAATTAGGCTCTCCAAAATCGTCCCCAGTCTATCAGTACAGTTTCGATCCAGACGTTATCAATCTGGTAGACGACCAGAATGCCGCAATCTGTTTTGGGCATTATCCATTAGTATCTAAATTACCATACTACTTCCAAGGATATATCTATAGAGTAGCCATTTATGATTCTCAATTTTCCCCTAGTCAAGTAAGTAAAAATTACAGCTCCTTCTTTTCTAAGTATAGTAATAAAGATCCTAAATCTATAAATTCAATGCCTAGACAAAAAAGTGTAATCTATAAGAAGGTCAAAGAATAAATTATGGCTATCACAAGGTATGCGGGCGATAGGTTTTTTGGTTTAGAGGCCGAGAAAAATACTCTATTATCACAAGTAATGGATGGCGCTGAATTTGCAGCGTCAGATTCTTTAATTATTTATGCTAAGGTAAATGGAGCTTGGGTTTCTGTTTCCTCTTCTTCGTCAAGCGGAACTAGCGGTTCTTCAGGGACTAGTGGAGCTAACGGTTCATCGGGCTCCTCTGGGTCTTCTGGTTCAAGTGGAACTAGCGGCTCTTCAGGGACTAGTGGAGCTA